>ERZ1673743.2037-NODE-2037-length-19268-cov-7.588716_pt1 | contig 19268 bp, 20 predicted proteins | sample MGYA00580197_ERZ1673743 | MGnify/ENA primary metagenome ERZ1673743 (study PRJEB41218, sample SAMN15661795) | gut metagenome | host: Homo sapiens | place: Canada: London | collected 2015-08-20/2019-03-30 | study: EMG produced TPA metagenomics assembly of... | reverse complement strand
CCTTGAAAACATAGCTGGGCCTAGGATTTTTTTGATTTCTTCCTCGCTACCGAAATTGCAAGTTAGTAGAAAAATGGCTTGTCCTAAGTTTACATCGTAATTTGTATCAACATAGCGCCCCTCGTCAAACAGTTCATAGAAAGCATTATAAAAGGCTGGATTAACTTTATCAAACTCATCAATTAAAATAACATTTGACTCTCTTGCCATCATGTCCCTTGCAAAACTTCCTTTTGAATGTTCAGCACCAAATACATAATTGTATGCTTCTGTAGTCTGCATCATTGAGAACTGGATTCTTAAAAGCTCACCGCCCATTGTTTTACTTATACTCTTAGCACTCTCGGTTTTGCCGACTCCTGAGGGGCCATATAACATTAAAACAACTGGCTTGTTATTTGCCTTTGCAATCAGGCGATACATACCACTGATGATCTGCTTCTTACAATTACTTTGTCCTAAAATGTCCTTTTCAATATTTGAATAGACTTCCTTTAGCTTTTCTCTTGACAAATCCGGATACTGGGTTCCTAAATATTCTATATCATCACCATAGGCAGAGCGTAAGGAATCTCTAACTTTTCTTGGTGGGTTGTGAACAAACAAGGTTCCAATGTCATGATTGAGTGTAACCACATTAACAAAATTAGAGAGAACATGTTCTAAAACGGAACCATAATCATCAGCTCTGACAACGCAATTATCTACATCAATATTGCGACTAAGCGCAGATTCTCTTACGCCAGATTCATTTGGACGCAATCGCGCATTATAGTGCTGAATAAGTTCCATAAATGGAATGGTAACTTGTTCTTTGCTCGTCTCTGTTGCTACCAATTCCTCAAAATCCTTTTTAGAACCATAGAATATTACAATTCTATCAGTCATCTGCTTCAACTCCTGCAAGTAAGACATCGAATACATCTAAAGTTGGACTGGTGGCAGCGGCTTCTTCAGCATCCGCATTGGGTTCGTAAGATGGATTATCCTTTGGAATTAAAGAAACTTTCATTCCCAGTTCTTTGTTGACATTAAGATTCTCTAGAGAAGTTCTACCAACTTTTATAGCATAAATGCTCAAGTCCATTTTTAGCAAATCACTAATGGTATAACTGTTTCGGAAAGAGTTAATGTTGAACCGTAATATTACACGGCTCCTTCCTTTTGTTCCAACAAATTCATAATATCCTTTGGCGTGCCTAAGGGCATTGTCGAGTTTATCGACAGCAATATTGAATTCACCAGCAGGGATGGAGCTTCCGCTTTTTAACATACTTAAATATGGAGATACCATTACCATGTATGACAACGAGTCCTCTACTGCACTAATTTTATATCCTTTAAATTGTTTAATGGTGCCTTTGGGAAGCCGTGAATTCGTTCTCCCTTGGCTGACATCCTCGATTGTTTTCAGAAAGTCCGTTAAAATCGTGTTCTTAACGATATTTTTTACCATCTTGCTGCTATTGAAAGATAGCCCAGCAGATACATCTGCAGAAGCTCCAGCCTCCCAGCCTAACAACGCCTTAAAAATTCCACTAATTCCAACTTTTCCGTTGGCTTGAACGCTTTGCGCTTCCTGTGCATCCCTTGATTTCAATAATTCAGTCGTATTTTCAAGTTCTCCACCAGCTACGATTTGAACATAATCGGTAACCGAGTCTTCGTCAAAGTACACTATCTTACAGATCTTTTCCATTACCTCACCGCTTTTCAATATGTAAGTTTAATCCACAATCATCAATCCATCAGTAAATGCTGACGGGTAGGATAACCTCATAATGACTTTTGAAAAAACAATTACGTACTTGTATGCAATTCCTTCTCCAAAACGATCATGCACCAGATTTCTCCCGTCAGGGCAGAAATTTACATCATCAGGCAAAGAATGTAAATATGGCAATTCGATTGTTGCGGAACACTCCGGGAAGTGTGCCTCGATCGCTACAACCTACCCCACACCAAACGTTGTATGGTGAACAATAGCACCGGCAGGAATGAGGGGTGCTTCATCTGCATTTTGTGCTACGTCTCCATTTGTGATCTCAGTCACCTTGTCGGAAACCGTTGCATCAATATACTGCTTCCACGCAGGTGCCTCTAATATATCCCGCCTTGACTCACATTTAAGGATTAAATCTCTAAGCTGTCCAGGATTTGCCTTTTCTGCCTCAAACATTGCGACAAAATACTTCTGGAATTGTGCCAATGTCAAAGGTACGATGTCCAGACGTTGCTTTACATCTCCCTTTGCATACCAAATGCCATGTCGAAATGTCTCGGCAGTGTTAGTGTCAATACGCACTGCAATAAACATTCCGTAGACAGGCTTAGCATATTTCAGAACTGCATCCGAAACATGACGGCGAACGGGCTCACCCTCCATAGCTTCTTGACGAGAGGACGTAGACATAGTGACTTCCGTTAGAATAGTGAAATCATTAAACTCGCAGTACAGATCACCCTTGCCGCCGCCCGCTGCTGAAACTGGCATAAAATCAGAATCCAATTTGAAACCACGGACTTCATAAGGCTTATTAACCATGTGATCAATGGCTAAAGCAGCTCGCCAAAGTGTCCACTCAAGGTAGGCAGGAGTTTCGTCCTTAGGTACCTCAATGGCGTTATCTTCGTCATATACCAGCTTGCCCCCGCCTCTAATCAGCAGAGTCATGTAGTCTCTGATTTCCTGCCACTGGTTGCACTGATCATTTGCATATTGGATTTCATCTGTTTGAGCAAGAATATTCTCAAGCCGCTGTCGTGCAATATTGATTTCTGCGGCAGTATTTAGTGGGAGATCAGAAATGTCAAACAAAATGTGCCGCTCTCGCATTTGCTTAATCAGATCGTCAAGCAAAGACTTTGCAATATCTGCGTTATCAGTAGGCAGAGGCGCACCGTTGCAGAGTGTTTTATACTGCTCCATTATCGGCATAGCACTTGCAGTCGCTTTTGCAAGTTTTTCTGCCAACACATGCTTTGTCGGGACAATAATAAGCCCTCTGCCTTTTCTTTGGAAAATTCCAGAAATACGGAGATACCGCATATTCATATCGCTATAATCCAAGAAATTATCAGGCTTCTTATCGTAATTCTCGCCTCTGGCTGCAATTTCTTTCTTATCAAAAGAACGCTTGGCTGGGGCAGTAGCTCTTCGTTGGCGCAGATCAAGAATCCTATCAACAACCTCATCCAAATTATTACTGGGATTAGTGGTATGTCCCCACAGTGCGAATTCGATTCTGCTCAATTCAGAAGAACCGGTTCGCCGCTCAAGTTCCAGCATGATTGCCAGGAGCCATCTTAACGGAGAAAAATAGTGCATACCATCAGGCGTTGGATATTGTTCAACGCTCATTGAACGAAGAAAGCACTCTTGCACAGCAGGATACGTGTCTGCTTTCAGAAAGGTTCTACCAAATGGCGTGATTTCATCAAGCGGTCCTAACTCTTCCTGCTTACCATCTTTTTTCTTGAGCTGGGGATAAATAAAACCGTTTCTGGAAAACATCAAGCGCCACTTTCGTGCGTGACTTCCGGATTCGTCCTTTCCAGCTTCATTTTGAATAATGCCTTTTTCATTTAAGAAATTCATGAAGGCAACTTCATTTTCTTCTCTTAAATTTCCGACGAAAGGAGAGCCGGCATACGCTGCGAATCCCTCCTGAATTCGATTGGGGTTACGCAGACCGGTATTTCCAACTAGCCATATTTTTATCTTTTCGCTCATGCTGTGCCTCCGATCAATACCCAACGAAAAGGTATTCCTGTACCGAATTTCTGTGCGTTTTGGCATCACTCTGATTTCCGAAAGAATACTTGTAATCTACCGGAACAACTTCAACATGTTTTTTGTACTTCGCCATGATTGCCACCATTTCATCTTGCGTGGGAAGACTATTTGAAGAATAGGAAACGATTAAAACACTGTTTGCAAATTTCTTGAATAGTCGGTCAAACGCATCTGCTGCGCCTTTCCTTGTTGAAAATGGGGTTGGATAGGATTTGAATTTCTTCGTCTGCGTATGCTCCTGAATTTCTACACCTTTCCAATCTCGGGCAAGTCCCTCCACAAAATGATACCGGCGCACGTACTCATTATCGGAGAGGGGTGAGTAGTACGGAGGGTCTATGTACACCAAATCAGCCTGTTCAATGCGGAGATCCATTGCATCACCATTTCGTGACTTATTCGGCTTTCCATTGTCAAAGACGGCTTTATTTACTGCGTCAACTGCTTCGAGAAATTGCTGGGCGAGTGTCTTTTGCAAATCTTTTCGTCCATCATCATAACGATTCCCAGTGTATGTAAAGATACCGCGAGGACGCTTTTTGGTACAGGCGCGAATCAACGCTGTCATTGCAATCGCACGCTTGTATTGGTCGTGTATTCCCGCAATATTGGTGCGAAGAGTATCAATGAGATCATTCTCATCATCCGTATAGTACAAATCCTTAAATGTGCTTGCAACAAAATGATCGGATTCCTTGTGCGTAACCAGCAGACTCTTTGCCTCATTGAGCGGCAGGGTAACATTATTGTTCTCGACCATCGCTTTTGTAAAAGTTGCTGACATGGACATATAATCATTGCTGATTACCGTTTTACCTTGGGCCTTGAACATATACCCGACAATGCCAGAACCAGAGAATAAATCTACTACTGTTTCTGCTTGGAACTGAGAAGCAACCGACCATATCTCAGACAACAGTTTGCTCTTTGAACCCATAAACCGTGTAGGAGGATATGCAGAAACCTGTTCCGGTAAAGGCTTAGGGGCAAGTTTGATAAGAAAGTGCTGCTTTGGTGGAACGGTTACAATCACGTCCTCGCCTTTTCGTGTACTTCCGTTGCAGGAAATGTGACGCTTCGTTTGGATAACATCAATTTTGAACGGAGCATATAATTCATGCACAAGAGGATGGTTTGAGTTTGTCAGGATGACGTGACAGCCTTTTTCGTGCAAACGCATGACTTGTTTTGCAAGTTCAACATGATCTTCTTCATAGAATTGTTCTTTAGTGTATCTCTTAAAATCCGAATACTCGGAAATCGGGAGATATGGAGGATCTAAGAAAATGAAATCACCCGGCTGAGCATAATGCTCCAGAACAAGGAAATAGTCTCCACAGACAATATCAGCTTTCCGCAAAGCCTGTGACGCCGCATGAAGCGCTTCGGTGTCACATATTTTTGGATTCTTGTACTTTCCGTATGGTACATTAAATTGCCCTTTTTTATTGACACGATAAAGTCCATTGTAGCATGTCCGGTTGAGATAAATCGTCCTTGCGGCAGCTTCTGCCTTGGGCAAAGTCTCCCAATCTAAACTGCGTACAGAATAAAACATTTCACTTGTATTTTGGTATTTCTCAAGGTAGCTGATCACATTGTCCACGTGGTCTGCTACTTGACGATACATATTGATTAGCTCGGGGTTACTATCTGCAATGACAGCATTTTCGGGCTGCAATGCAAAAAACAAGGCACCGCCACCGAAAAAAGGTTCAATGTAACGTCCATAGGAAGAAGGAACCTTTGGAAACAGTTCTCCCAGCATTTGAGTCTTGCCGCCTGCCCACTTGAGAATCGGTTTGGCGGCTATTGTAGAAATCTGTGCTGCTGTATTACTTTGCATTTTGCCGCCTCCTTTCAGGTCTTGACCTCGGGTGTAAGTTCCATTATATCACCAATATCGCATTGTAAAGCGGTACAAATCTTCACAAGAACATCGGTTGTAACATTTTCATTTTTACCGAGCTTTGCCATTGACGCATGGCTGATGCCTGCTGCTGCGCAAAGGTCTTTTTTCTTCATATCCTTATCAATTAGCAGCTTCCATAATTTCTTGTAACTTACAGCCATGTCCTTCACTCCAACAGCAAATTGAATTCATATTTTGGCGCGTAAAAATCAGTTTTCGCTGAAATCATTATGAGTATATCATACTTTGGATCAGGGAACAAGGGCGTAATTACCAATATTTCTTGCTCATACAAAATGACCATAGGAGCATGGCAGTTCCTATGGTCATTAGCAGATAAATCACTTGTTTCCGGTTTTGTCTCGCCCTTTCAATCCATTCTTCTTGGCAAGCTCGCTTGCTGCGTGACGGCGCTCATCCGAATACGGTGCAGTCAGACGGACAGCGAATCGTCTGCGGTCGATCTCGAAAGTCAGCCCACCCTGTTCATCATCGTCGGTTTGCCTGCACAGGTCGGGATGCTCTGCCGCGTACTGTGCCAGCCGCTTTTTGAGCGCGGTATTGTGCGTTTGAATTTCGACGGTGCTGCTGGCTTCATCAAAATAGATGCAGGTCGTTTTCTGCCGTTTGGTCAGTCCGGTTTTCATATTGCCTCCATTTCTGCCTGTTCTGCAAAAACAGGCGCATTTTCAAGATTTTTTGTCAGCTCTACACCTGCAAAAGCAGGTTGGTTTTTGAATGGGGAGCGCCCAAATGATACGCTGCTCGATTCGGACGCTCCCATTCGATAAAATCCGTTTTTCTCAGCTCAACACGGCATCAGCGGGCATCGTCCCGCATTGCCGCTTTTTCTCTGCGTGGACGGAAGAAATGCCAGAGGTTATTGCGCTGGATCACGTCCTCGTAGCGTTGAACTTTTCCGCGAAGCTCTGCGTTCTCGCGTTCCAAGTCCGATGTGCGGAGCTTGCTGCGAACGGATTTGTACTCGGAAAGCTCCTGCTTCAGACCGGCAATCTCTTCCTTGAGCCTTGCAATCAGCCTGTTTGCCGCGTCCAGAGCTTTTTGCAGTTTGGATTCCTTTTTCTCGGCTGCAACGTACTTTTTCGCAAGCGTAGACAGGTGTTCAAAATCTTCACGCTCCACGGCAACCTTGGATGAGAAGGGAATAGACATCGCTTCGATTTTTTCGATAGCCCGCATATCGACCTGCTGATTCTGAATTTTCTCAATCTGCCTGCCGAGCGTTGCTGCTTGTTTTTCCTGTTGCCGGTTCTGCTCTGCGAGTTCTGCCAGCCGCGCCTGCTCCTGCTGCACCTTGAACTGCGTCACTGTCAGGTGTTCCTCTGAGCTACCGCGTTCGCCGCGCTCCACGTCATCATATCCGGTGTCGCGCATATAGCGGAAGAAATCGTCCTGTAAAACACTGTAGGATTTCTTGAGAACAGGCTTGCCGTTGGCGTTCAGCAGCGGTTTCCCATGCTCGTCCAGCGCGGGCTTGGAATCCCACTTTTTACTCATACTGACCTGCTGTATCGTTTCCTTGAGCGTACCCACCAGCGATTTATCCTTGCAGCGTTTCGACCACAGGATTTGCTTTTCCACGACGGGAATGTAGACCACATGAAGGTGATAGTGGTACACGTCCTGCCCCAGCGCGTCGGACATGGCGCGGTTGCGCTCGTCGGCGTGCATGACCGCAGAGAGAATGTACTGCTCTCTGCCTACGATTTCTATTGCGGATTTGTATGCGTCGGTGTAGAATTGTTTTGCGAAGTCATAGCCGCCGTGATTATGAAAAAAGGCGGTGTTTACGTCAAAGACCAGTTCGCCGTAGAGAAAGGCGTCCTCTTTCAGTCCGCGGGTGGAGATGATCCCATCCTCTTTCATCTGCTCAAACATCTCCGCATATCCGGCGGCCGGTTTCTTGAAATGGACATTGAGGTGCGTTCTCTCCGGGACAATATCCTGATTGACATAGGATTCCTTTTCCCGTTCGTTGTGCTGCTGCGCGTTGCCGATTTTGGCAGTGGTCAGCCTCATATTTCTTGCGTTGGTACGGTGAATACCGTCGCCTCTTGCCATAGGCAGTTTACCTCCTGATTTCAGATTGCGCAGGATGGGGTAGCTTCCGAGGGAGCACTTCTGCGGAAGTGTAATAACCCACTATGATACTTTCATCCTGCGGCTGCAAAGTATCGTGGGCTCTCCGAGGGGGTATGCGGCTTCTGCGGAAGCCTCTGCCGGTTTTGCGGTTTGCAGTGAGGATACAAACCGCAAAACCGGCGTGGTCAGCAGCTTATTTGCAGGCATTCTCTGCGCATAATCTTTTGCCCACATCCATCTCAAACTCAGCGGAGTTTTCGATGGAGACAGGGGACGCGAAAGGTCGTGCTGCCGACCTTTCTCCGCGACGGTCGCAACGATTGCGACGGTTATTCTGGCGGTATCAGATTTACCGTTGCAACCGTCGCAGCCGTCGCACGGATTATTTGCTTTCAGCATCATAGGTCAGCGTAATACGTCGCCCCTCGTGCCGGACTTTGTTCTCATAGCGGACGCGGTATTCGTCCAGCAGCCTGCCAGACTTCACATTCAAATACTTACTCAGCGCATTTGCCGCCATACCGACATGGACGGCATTGGCAAGCGCAGAGGGCGAGCCTGTCCACACCGGCTGTTCTGCGGACACTAGACCAGAGACAGCTTCTAGAACATGATCGGGCGGTTCTATGTGCAGCTCGTTCTCCACCTTCTCAAGATTCCAAATCTGTGTATCGACATCCTTTTTCAGATAGAGGATCTGATCCTGCTGGTCGCGCCCCACCACGTCGATAGTTGCCTCCAGCGCTGTGCGCTTTTTCTTCTGCATAAGCAGCGAACCGTCCGCGCAGCCGAGCAACCCTGTCGTACCGGAGATCATTTCGAAGCTGTCACCGGCAGGCTGCTTGCGGGTGTGGTGAACAGTCAGAACGCAGATGCAGTGCTTGTCGGCAAATTGCTTGAGCCGACCGATGATCTCATAATCGCTGGCGTAGCTGTATGCTTCGCCGCCGACCTCCCGGATCTTCTGCATGGTGTCGATGATAATGAGTTTGGTGTCGGGATGCTCGCACACGAAATTCTCAAGCTGCTCGTCCAGCCCGTTTCCGATCTTGCCCGCCGCAGTTGCAAAGTGCAGCCGGTCGGTGTCGTTGACGCCGTACATCATGAACATCCGGCTCTGGATGCGCTGAAAATCGTCCTCCAAGGCAAGGTACAGCACCGTACCGGGATGGACTTCGTAGTCCCACAGCGCTTTGCCGGTGCTGACATGATAGGCGATCTGCGCCACCAGAAATGATTTGCCGATCTTTGGCGCGCCTGCGAGAATGTACGCGCCCGCGTAGAGCAAGCCGTCGATAATGGGCGGCCTGCTCTGATATGCGGTCTGGTACAGCTCTGTCATGGAGATCGTGTGCAGGTAATGCGGGTCGGTTAACCGCTGTATCCTGCGGTAGATTTCGTCCAGACTTTCCGAGTTGTTTTGAAAATCACCGTTGATTTCTTCATCAAAAGCGGATATACTGTTCTCAGTTGAATTGCGAAGCGGCTGCCCATCATCTGCGCCAACAGATGTGTCCGGGGCGGTCGTTTTCTTTTTGCTATTTTCATTTTCCATAGGCATTTTCCTCCTTCATACCGTCCATGATGGCGGCGATCATTTCGATCACATCCAGCAGCTCGTCATTTACGCTGCTGCCCGCTTCAATGCGCCGCAGCTCGTCCAGCACGGCGGCAAGCTGGTCGCGCAGCGCCTTGTAAACTCTCGGATTGCCCTGCACCACCACATCCTTGTAGGTCAGGCGGCGGGTGATGTAGTCCTGCTTTGTCAGCCCGGAGAGCTTGACAAAGATTTCGATTTGCGTATCTTCCTCCGGTGATACCCGGAAGGCAACGGTCTTGTTGCGCCAGCGGTTGTGGTTGTCCCGGTTTTTCAGTGACATCTTAATTGCTCCTTTCGACGTTCAATTTATCTGCCATTTCCTTCTGCACAGTAGGAAACAGGTGCACGTACCGGTAGGTGATTTCCACGCTTTCGTGTCCCACACGATTGCCGATGGCAACGGCGGAATAGCCCATGTTGATAAGAAGGGAAACGTGGCTGTGTCTCAAATCGTGGATTCTAATGACCTTGACACCAGACGCCTTGCAGCCAAACGCCATCCCGCGCTTTAAGGCATATTTGGACAGAGGAAAAATACGGCTGTCCGATTCCAGTCCATAAAGTTGCTTGAAGTAGTCCTGTATCTCATCACAGAGAAAGTCCGGCATCTGGATCACGCGATTGCTTTTCTTCGTTTTCGGCGTGGTGATAACGTCCTTGCCCTGTAAGCGCTGATAGGATTTATTGATGCGGAGCGTTTTCTTCTCAAAATCGAAGTCCGCAGGCGTCAGCGCCAGCAGCTCACCCTCGCGGATGCCACACCAGTACAGGATTTCAAAGGCGTAGTACAGCATGGGTTTGTCCATCATGGCGTCGATGAATTTGAGGTATTCTTCCTTCGTCCAAAACAGCATTTCCTTCGTCTGCTCGCTGCCCATATTTCCGGCCTTTGCAGCGGGATTGATCTGCAAGCCGTAATACTTGATGGCGTGGTTGAAAATACAGCTCAGTTGGGTATGAACGTTCTTGAGATAGTCCGGGGAATAGCTTTCGCCGCTTGACTTGGTGCGCTGCCGTATCTCGTTCTGCCAGTCGATCACATCACGGGCGGTGATTTCCGAGAGCTTGCGCTTTTTGAAATACGGCAGAATCTTTGTGCGGATGATATGCTCCTTGCTGAGCCATGTGTTGAGCTTCAGCTTGGGTTTGACGTCCTTTTCGTAGAGCGCTACAAAGTTTTCGAAGCTCATATTGATGTCAGCCTGCTTCTGCATCAGGAACTCGCGTTCCCATGCCTGCGCCTCTTTCTTGGTCGCAAAACCGCGCTTCAATTTCTGCTGGCGCTCACCGCGCCAGTCAGTATAGCGAAACTGCACATACCATGAGCCGTTCTTCTTGTCCTTAAACGCTGCCATTCGATTCCCTTCTTTCCTTCGGTTCTCTCGTTCCGTAGAACTTCTCATGGAAGAACTTGCGGTCGATCCTGCCTGCAATGGTGATGCAGCCAGTCTTTCGCAGCTCTTCGTTCAGCTCACGGATGAGCTTATACGCATACGGAACCGATACGCCAAGCTCTTCCGCAACTTCATTTACTCTCATAAAAATTTCTCCTGCCATAGGCAAAATACCTTCCTTTCCTGATTTGTGGTTGATTTCTTCTGCCGTTCTATCCGCAGGACTCTGACAGGCAACCCTTTTCGGCGCTGTGCCGTTTTCTTTTCTCCTTGGCACGCTCGTCTCATCGCGTGCTTCCCCGGAGGAAGTATCCCTTGGACGGTCATTCAGTTTTGCGGCTTTTGAATTCCCCCCTCTCACCTTACAACGGACATTTTTTCTGCATTTGTTGGTATCCTAAATTGTAAAATTTCTATGAATTAAGCTAATATGCTTAGATTACAACTATTGTACTATACATATAAGTTTAAGTCAAGTCGGTTTGCAGGAAAATATTAAATAAATCTGCTTAGATTTTTCTTGACGAAATTAAACATATCTGCTATACTCGTTATCAAAGACAACCGACACAGGAGATGGCTATTATGGCGATTGGTGAACGCATCCACTTTTTCCGCACGATGCGGGGTATGACGCAGAAATACCTTGGCATGGCGCTGGGTTTCCCGGAGAAATCCGCAGATGTCCGCCTTGCGCAGTACGAGAATGGTTCCAGAACGCCCAAAGCGGACGTGACCGCTGCGCTGGCACAGGCGCTTGACGTTTCGCCCAAGGCGCTGGATGTACCGGACATTGACTCCTATGTGGGGCTGATGCACACGCTGTTCACGCTGGAAGACCGCTACGGTCTTGAGGTCTGCGAGTGTGAGGATGAGGTGCATCTGCGCGTTCATATCCACAAAGGACGCGACGCAGCGGAGCTTCACAGAATGCTTACCGCATGGGGCGAGGTTGCCGCCAAGCTGAAAGCAGGCGAGATCACCAAAGAAGAATATGACCGCTGGCGCTACCGCTACCCTGAACTTGACACCTCCGGTCAGTGGCACAAGATCACGCCGTCGCAGGAACTTAGTGATATGCTCCTTGCCGACCTCAAAGAACACACGGGAAAATGATGTTCAGGCACTCTTGACAAATTATCAAATTAATATTATTATAATATTAATTTGATAATTTGGAGGGATAATACATGGCGACTAATCTAATGAACGTATTCAAGACTGTGGATCTTCAGGGAGTTGGAAAAACCGCTGCAAATATTGTTTCTCTTGCGTTTAAGCCAAACAAAAAAACGGGGGCTAAAATTGCACGAGCTGTATTAGATGATGGAACAACTTTAATAAAGACCGTAACCGCTTCTGGAGTTGTTTCCGAAACAATTCATCGACTTCCCGAAATCACCTCAACAGTTCAAAGAAACGAAGTAATCAAAGATCTCTGCAAACAAAAAATTAATCAAGAAACCATTGCAGCGATGCTGGATATTTCGCAATCCACCGTTTCAAATGTTTTGCGCAAGAAATAATACTCTTGTCTAAATAGAAAAGGCTCTGCCGACCTTCTTTTACAGAAAGTCAGCAGAGCCTTTTTCGCTCTCAATATAGGATTGGATGCGATAGCAAACCTGCAAACCATTCGCTCGCCAAAATAAGAACAAACAAAATGGCTTTGGTATCTGCTATCATTTTGCTATCAAACGGGAAATGAGATTTTCAAAAAGTGAGTGTTTTCAAGGCTTTTCAGCCCATCATATTCACTTTTTTCTCATTCCCACTCGCTCCCGTCAAGCCTATTCTAAACAGGTTTGCTTATGGGATTTAGCACAGATTATTTGTATTGCTTTCATTATTCAGGTAGCATGGGCTATCTGATTTTTTGTTGCCATTCTGTTGCCACGCTTCTGGCTTTATGTATCAGTGAAATTGGTACTGCTTTTCGTCATAATATTGTTTCATGCCAGCTAACAGTCCTCTTAAAAATAGAACAGCTTGATCTTTGATTTTGCCTAAATCCTTAATACTATAGTCTCTTCCACATTCAGCAAAAGAAAGCGTACCATGAGCAAGATCATTTCTTCGTTCCTTCACCGTTTCTAGCACAATGCCTCCTCGACTTTTCGCATCTGGTTGAAAAACGATCCCATGCTCGGAACACACATTTCTTATTTGTTGTGCATCAAGATTTCCACTTATCGCGGTGGCCTTTCTATCTAATTCAATTACCTCTCCAACAAGAATAGAGTTTACAATTTCGAGTGCTTTACCTTTATATGAGTTATAATGGGCTTGCTGATCATACACTTGCCTAAACTTATAGGAGAACCAAATATCTTTAATTTCTTTTCGGACTCCCGCGTAGGTAAGCCCTTCTTGTTTTACTTTATCGTAGATTTCAAGGATACCGCCCATCACAGTTGATTCAACAAGATTGTACACCATAAGAAGTGTATTTGCCTTGAGAATTTTGATGAACTCGCTATTAAAGTACGCTTCTGTCGAGCTGTCTTCATTTGAATTGCGATCTAATTCTTTAATTGCTTCAAAGTAAAGGTTAATTTCTTGTACTCGCTCGTCAAACATATCGAAAATTGCCTGCATTACTCTACGCCCTCTAGTAATTGATTTTTTACATAAAGTATGCGACCACTTACTCGTGCAGGGGAATTGCTTGCATGGGTTGTCGTATGCTTGTGAAACTCTGGAGAGTTCAGCCAATCCATAGATTTGGGGACGAGATCAGGCTTTTCTCGCAAAGCTAAAGCAACGCCAACAGAGATGGCTTCAAAGCGCACACGAGGAGTCGATTTTGCACGAGCCGTTTTTGCAAAGCCATATGGGAAATACTTCTTTACAAAGCAAAGCATCGCATCAAACTCGCCTTGCATTGCAGCTTGATCAAAAGAGTCTTTTTTAGATTCAATATACTCATCAAGAAAACTGTCAACCCGATGTGTAAAATCTTGATAGCTATCAAGGAAAGCAAAGAAGCGAAGGACTAGTTCAAGTTGTTCATACCGTTTAGTCATCGTTTCGCTAATTGGACACACTTCCACAAATGTTTGATCTTTGGTGCAAGCCATTAAAAAGTCCATAAACGGTCCTCTAAAACTGCCGCGTCGGACTTCACTCGCATTTGCTTCTCTGCCGGTAGTATTAATCCGGTTGAAAATTTCCTGCCGTATATCTAAGGACGTATCATCTGATAACACGATAATTCGCATATTTGTTTTGTCGAATTTTTTCCTAAAGTATGCAGGAATTTCATCATAAGAAAAACCGTTTAGTGATGTCAACTTTTTTAAATCAGAAAGAATTAAGTCACCAGACATGAATTCTTCCATTGCTTGAGTTCTTTGAGCTCCGTCAATTATTTCGCAGCGACCATCTTCAGTATCCGAAAAGAACATAAGCGGAATAGGAAGGCCCAATAGAATTGACTCAATAAATCTGTTTTTATCGGAATCATTCCAAATATATTGCCGTTGATATTCGTCTGGAATATAGAACTCGTCGTTGCGGAATTGCTGAATTAGAAAATCTATTGAGTAATCCCGAGTGTTGTAATCAATTTCCTTACGTAAAGCGCGAATTTGCTCTTCTGCCGCAGTTTTTTGTGTTTCCGTAATAGGCGCTTTCTTAGTAGCCATCACTCCACCCCCAAATTATGTAGATGATTTAAGATGCTCGTCCCGATTGCACGACCTAATTCTACCGGCACAGCATTACCTATGTGTACGCCGATACTCCGGTTAGTCTCCTGATGCTCTGGATCAAGAAATTGATAGTCATTTGGAAACGATTGTAATAGAGCTCCCTCGCGCATTGACAAAGCTCTGTTTTGTTCAGGATGTCCAAAACGACCATTTCCATATCCGTAGTATTGGGTTGTAATTGTTGGAGATGGTTTATCCCATTCCATCCTGCCATATACAGCCCGATACCCTTTTCCTGATGTCTTTTTATGGCATGGTAATTTCAAATCGTCGTCCCAATCTTTCCAAGAGCCTCCTGGGACTGATTGACGGATTCGTTTTCTGTTCATCTCCGAAAGGCGGCTTGCTCGATGTAGTTGGTCGTTGGGATCTGTTGCACCATCTTCTAAAGCAGGGAGGTTTCCAATAGCATCCCGTACAGTTATGTAGTTGTTTTCGTCATAAATAGGCGGAATCAACTCAATATTACCCAAACGAGACGCTAAAAGAACCAACCGTCTTCGACATTGCGGAACTCCATAGTCTGCACAGTTTACGATCTTCCAACTATAGTAATACCCTAAATCGTCAAGCTGAGCTAAGAAATCTTTAAACACCTTCTCATTTACTAGTTGTGGAACATTTTCCATAGATAGGACTTCAGGCAGTACCGCTTCTGCAAGGTCTGCAAAATAGTACAGCAGCCGCCATTTGTTGTCCTTCTTTCCGTTTTTATTGTATCTAAGCGAATACGTTGAAAATGGCTGGCATGGAGCACATCCAACTAAAACTTTTGTGGTGTTTGGAAGGAAATAGCTGTTTAATTCTTCGCCTGTAACTTGAGTGATGTCCCTTAAGATAAAGCGAGCGTTGTTGTTTTGCTCATATGCATATTGACATGAATGTTCAACATCAAGCCCCGCCACTACAGGTATGCCAGAGAGTTGCAAGCCATGCGTCAAACCGCCTACGCCACAAAATAGGTCTACCGCAGATATAGGCATACCATGAATTCCTCCTTGACTACAAGCTACTCAACTGCAATTGTTTTCAATAATCTTTCCTTTAGAGTAGCTTCATTTTTCTTCTTTAGTTCGCACTCCCATATCCGCAATACTGTCCATCCACGCGCTTCAAACATGGCGGTTACTTCTTGGTCGTGTTTAATATTACGTTCACGCTTTTTCTGCCAATAATCTTGATGATCCGCAGGACGCGTGTTTCGGCAATCATGCCCATGCCAAAAGCATCCATCAACAAATACGGCTATTTTCTGCTTTGGGAATACAAAATCAGGATGACCTTTTACAGCATAGTTTCGCCGCCAGCCGGTAATGCCGTATTCTTTGAATACTTCAATTAACCGAAGCTCCGTAGACTTGTTTTTCTTCGACTTGACTTGGCGCATGATTTCGGATCGCTTTTCAGCATTAAAAACATCAGCCACAATTCGTCACCGTGCTTCAAACTCTATTCGCAGGCTTGGATCTGTTTCAGTACGCAACACAATATCGTTGTATCGGCTGATAATATCTGACAGCGTGGAATTGCGCTTTGCCTCGTCAAATAAGCTGTGTTCATACACGTTTGCAGAAAGAAATTGCTGAATATCCCAAACTTCAACACGTCCAGCGAGTCCAGCATCTTCGGCAAGGTTTAGAGCGGTATGTACGCGATCAAAGATTGTAATAATTACCGGATGCGTTCCGCTGCGTAAATTGGCTTTGCATTTTTCGATTAACAGCGCACCGGGCATGGTCGTGCAATGAATAATCGTATTATTGATGACAAAATCACCGTTACGATCTGTAGGACCGTCAGCGACAGATGCACCATGAATCTCGAATGAATTATCCGGCATAATTAAACACAGTTTAGCGGCGACAAGGTGTTGCAAAACAGTCCCTAAATACTGTGTTCCGGGGTTTTGCTTTTGGCGTTTCCTAGCTTGTTCGAAAAGCTCATCCAAGTTTGCGCCGATTGTTTTGGATGTATCCGCTGTAAGAACAAACGGCTGATTTCTGAAATACTCACGAACTTGCTCTGCCCAAAAATCTTCGACCTCTGTAAAGTCAACGGTTTCTTCTGTGTTCCATGCGTTCAAAAAGTCAACGTACTTAATCATCAAGCCCATGCTGCCGCGGCTCGTGCGCCCACCTTCCGCGGAAAGCTGTTGGGTAATACCATGCTCCTTCAAGATCTTTTTTAAATTTCCACCGCCTAGCCCTGCAACCTGTCCTTTTCCACTTGTCTGAAAGTCATCGGGATTGAGGGGGAAAGTTTGATCTCGCACCAATCGAGTAAACTGAATGACGAGCGAAAGCGGACCTTTCGTAAAAATGTTATTTTCAGCTTGAAAAGCTCTCAATCTAGTTTCAGGATTAGTCATTATAAACCGCCTCCGCAATTTTCGTTAAAAACCTTTCTCCAATAAATTGAGCCACTGGCATAGCTACGGCGTCGCCCATTGCTTTGTAACCGTCGTTATAACTTCCGGGCAGCTTAAAAGTATCTGGCGCACCCATCAATCTTGCAGCTTCCCGAACGGTTAGAAGTCTTGCATGAGTTGACTCGTCCTTCTTGACAACTAAATATTGTTTACTGCTACCGCCCTCTGGAGTTCGCAAGCATCCAGCAATACCATCGCAACGCAGTTCCAACTGCTGTTCACCGTGTCTAGTACGCCGATAGCCGGTAGCATAAACCGTCTTATGCGCGTCAAGTTTTTCTTTATGGCGCTCTGGCACAAGTTTCAAAACATCATCCTTGTCGAATGGGACGCTTTCCACAACAATATCCTTTACCGTCTGATGGCGGCGCGGCGGCTTATCTGTATTCCACCAAATCCAATCAGGTAAACGTTCGCCTAACTCAGCAGCCGCTTTATTATGAAGCCAGCACGGACCAGTGCCAATTAAATCACTTGGTATTTCACAGTCCATTTTCACAGCTATAACAAAAACTCTGGGACGCGACTGCGGAACAAAATGTGAAGCGTTAATTACGATTGCCCCGCATTTGTAATTACGTTCTGTTAAAGCGTGATGCAGGACACTGTAGTTTTCGCCGTTGTTTGTGGACAACAAACCTGTAACGTTCTCAAGCACAAGTATTTTAGGCTGTTCAATCATCTCATCTAGGATGCGAAGCCATTCCCACACAAGACCGCTGCGCGAGGCGTGAATCCCTCCCAACGATCCCGCAAGGGATAAGTCCTGACACGGAAAGCTTGCCCAAGACATATTTGCATATGGAATCTCTGCACCGTTTATATTCTTAATGTCATCAAGCAAAAAATGCTCGTCCCCAAAATTTGCGGTATACACGGCGGCTTTTTGCTCGCTAATGTCATTCGCCCAAATAGGCGCAAACATTCCTTTTAGCCCATAGCCTACAAGACCGCTGCCCGCAAAGAATTCATGCATTGTCCAAGGAGCGGCAGAAAGATCAATATATTTTGACTTCACAAGAGCCATCAGTCTGTTCTCCTTTCCTTGGGATGTCTAATACCAGTTGGCTTTTCTGCATTCTCCGGAATAATCCAAACGCGACTCATCCGTGAAGCGCCGGGAACTCGGTTCTCTTTGCACAAAATCTGCACTTGGCGCGACGTTACGCCCCATTTTTTAGCAGCTTCTTGAGCTGTAATGTATCCGTTCAAAGACTGCACCTCATATCTGCATATGTGCTATACTATACCACCTTTATTATATTCGTTTGAGCGAAATCGGTCAAGCGTTTTGGTGTATTTTGACGGCTATAAAGCAAAGAAAAAGCCGACCGCAGGAGCATCCAAGCTCCTACGGTCGGCTGTATTTGACGAGGACTTATACTCGCCCTTTCAATCCGCTTTTCTTGGCAAGCTCGCTTGCTGCGTGACGGCGCTCGTCGGAATACGGCGCAGTCAGGCGGACAGCGAATCGCCTGCGGTCGATTTCGAAGGTCAGCCCGCCCTGTTCATCGTCGTCGGTCTGCCTGCACAGGTCGGGGTACTCTGCCGCGTACTTCACTAACCGCTTTTTGAGCGCGGTATTATACGTCTGAATTTCGACGGCTTTGCTGGCTTCGTCAAAATAGATGCAGGTCGTTTTCTGCCGTTTAGTCAGTCCAGTTTTCATATTGCCTCCATTTCTGCCTGTTCTACGAAAACGGGCGCATTTTCAAGATTTTTTGTCAGCTCTACACCTGCAAAAGCAGGTTGGTTTTTGAATGGGGAGCGCCCAAATGATACGCTGCTCGATTCGGACGCTCCCATTCGATAAAATCCGTTTTTCTCAGCTCAACACGGCATCAGCGGGCATCGTCCCGCATTGCTGCTTTTTCTCTGCGCGGACGGAAGAAATGCCAGAGGTTATTGCGCTGGATCACGTCCTCATAGCGCTGCACTTTTCCGCGAAGCTCTGCGTTTTCGCGTTCCAGATCCGATGTGCGGAGCTTGCTGCGAACGGATTTATACTCGGCAAGCTCCTGCTTCAAACCGGAAATCTCTGCCTTGAGCTTTGCAATCAGCCTGTTTGCCGCATCCAGAGCCTTTTGCAGCTTGGATTCCTTTTTCTCGGCTGTAACGTACTTCTTCGCCGCCGCTGCCAGCGATTCATACTCAGAACGCTCCAACATCACCTTGGAGGACAGCGGGACGGGCTTCGCCTCAATCTTTTCGATGGCTGCCACATCGACCTGCTGATTCTGGATTTTCTCAATCTGCCTGCCGAGCGCCGCTGCCTGCTGCTCCTGCTGGCGGTTCTGCTCTGTGAGTTCTGCCAGCCGCGCC
>ERZ1673743.2033-NODE-2033-length-19294-cov-19.128957_pt1 | contig 19294 bp, 15 predicted proteins | sample MGYA00580197_ERZ1673743 | MGnify/ENA primary metagenome ERZ1673743 (study PRJEB41218, sample SAMN15661795) | gut metagenome | host: Homo sapiens | place: Canada: London | collected 2015-08-20/2019-03-30 | study: EMG produced TPA metagenomics assembly of... | reverse complement strand
GCCCCTCTATTCTCGGATGATTTTTGGGTGACACGTTGACGAAGTCAGGAAAAAATCCCGCAAATGCGGGATTTTTTTTGGCTTGCTGCTGAAGGCGCAGGCTACTTGGGCGCAGGCTGGAAAGCCTGCTTTCCAGGGGCGTGGCTGCCGGGTGGTACAGACTAAAAGCCTGCTTTCCAGGTCATTCTTTGGCGGCGTCGAGCTTGTGGAGGAGGTGCTCGACGGACTTGACGATCTGGTTGTCGATGCCGGCAGCTACCTCGGCCGGAGCGTTGTAGATGACGACGTCGGGGGTGAGCTGATGATTCTCGAGAATGTTGCCCTGCATGTCGATGGAGGTGACCTGCGGGATGCCGAAGACGATCGAGGGATCAATCTGGGTCTCCCACCACACGGCAGTCATGGTGCCGGGGACGGGGGCTCCGACCACGTCGCCGATGCCGAGTGTCTGATAGACGAAGGGCGAGCCGTGTGCGTCGCTGTAGTTGGCCTCGTTGACGAGCATTACCGAAGGCTTGGTCCACTGCGAGAACGGTTCGGAACCGATGTACTGGCCACGGGGCACGAAGCGGACGTATTCCTTGCCACCGAGGAGCTGGGCCAGGTCGTTGTGGAGCCATCCGCCGCCGTTCCAGCGGGTGTCGACGATGACAGCCTCGCGGTTGCGGTACTTGCCGAGGAGTTCGGAATAGACGGTCCGGAAGCTGGGTGAATCCATGCCTTCGACATGTACGTAGGCGATGCGGCCGCCCGATATGGAGTCGACCAGAGCCTGGTTGCGGCGTACCCAGCGGCGGTAGAGCAGATCGCTCTCGGCGCCCTTGGAGATGGGCTTGACCTCGACGCTGCGCTCAGTGCCGTCGGCGGCGGAGCGGACAGTCAGACGGACGCGCTCGCCGGCCTTGTCGGTCAGCAGCGGGAAGTAGTCGGCGCCGGCAGCGATGGGCTTGCCGTCAATGGCGAGGATTATGTCGCCGGCCTTCACGCCGGCCTTGGCAGTGGAGAGCGGACCGCCGGCGATCACTTCGGCCACCTTCAGGCCGTCGCCGGTGTAGGCCGGGTCGAAGAAGGCGGCAAGAGTGGCCGTGGAGTGGTCGCTGCCGCGGAAGTAGCGGCCGCCGGTATGCGATGCGTTGAGCTCGCCGAGGATCTCGCTGAGCAGGATGGCGAAGTCGTAGTTGTTGTTGATATAGGGCAGGAAGCGGCGGTATGCCTCGCCGTAGCCCTCCCAGTCGACGCCATGGAGATCCTTGTCGTAGAACTTGTCGCGTACCTGCGAGAGCATATGGTCGAAGATATACTGACGCTCGAGCGAGGGATGGCGGTCGTAGGGCGCCTCGAACTCGATGGGCTCGGCCGAACCGCTGTCGAGGCTGATCTTCGACATGCCTTTCGACGAGATGACGAAGATGTTCTCACCCTTGCGGTCGGGCACAATGCCGCCGCTGACGCCGGCAGCGAGAACCTTCGACTCCTCCTCGCGGAGGTCGTAGACCATGAGGTTGGCGTCGCCGGCGGGATCGACTGCCACATAGTAGAGTTTCGAGCCGTCGGGGGCCAGATAATAGTCGCCGATGAGGGCCGACACGGGCGTGATGCGGTCGACGCGCATGTCGCGGCCGTCGAGGTCGAAGGGCGGCGTGACGGGCTTGTCGGCCTCCTTGTTCTTGTCCTTGTTTTTATCCTTGTTCTTGCCTTTTCCCTTGTCCTTATCCTTGTCGGCACCGTCGTCTGCCTCATCCTCCTTGGCCTTGGCCAGCTCGGCCTCCTCCTTGGTCATGTGCAGACGGTCATAGGCCTCGGGGGTGAGGGCCATGACCATGATGTCGGACTGGTTGCCCCACGAGCCGTGCGACTTCATGCCGTAGCGGCCGCTCTCCCAGGTGACAGCCTGGCCGTCGAGGGCCCAACGGGGATTGCCGTCGGAGTAACCGCTCTCGGTGAGGTCGACCAGTCCGGAGCCGTCGGCGCTGAACATGGCGATATCGGTGTTGTTCCAGCCGCCGTCGCCGATATAACTTGCTATCAAGCGCTTCGAGTCGGGGCTCCATTCGAAGCTGACGTCGCCGTCGCTGTACGAATAGTTGTACTTGCCGTCGAGGGCAGTGTTGACGGCCTTGGTCACGGGATCAATGACGCGGATTTCGGTGCGGTTCTCCAGGAAAGCTATCTTAGAGCCGTCGGGGCTGTAGACGGGCTGCTGAGCGGCCGTCGCGCAGCTGTAGAGAGGCTCCTCGACCAGATCGGTGGCATAGGTGAAGGATTTCTCGTCGGGGTTCTTGATCGTCGACGTGAAGAGCTGCCACTTGCCGTCGCGCTCGCTGTCGTAGACGAGCGTGCGGCCGTCGGCGCTGAAGCTGACGTTGCGCTCCTGTCCGGGAGTGTCGGTGATGCGCCTGGTGGTGGCGTACTCGACCGAGGTGACGTAGATGTCGCCGCGGATGACGAAGGCCACTTCCTTGCCGTCGGGGCTGACAGCCATGGCCGTGGCGCCGGATGTGCGCTTCTGCTGCACGTGGTCGAGGTCGTAGTCGTCGGTGACGATGCTGACGCTGACCTTGGCCGGCTCGGCGCCGGGGCGCGCGGTGTAGATCTCGCCGTTCCAGCTGAAAGCCATCAGCGAGCCGTCGGGCGTGGCCGACAGGGAGCGGACGGGGTGCTTTTCGAAGTGTGTGAGCTGCTTTTTGGCGCTGTCGGCGAGGGTGCGCGCGTAGACGTTGAGTGTGCCGTCCTCCTCGCTCAGATATATAAATGAATCATCGCCGGTCCAGACGGGATTCTGATCGTTGCCGCCGAAAGTGGTCAGCCTGGTGTAGCTGTCGCCGTCGAGCAGCCATACGTCGCCGGTGCTCGACGACATCTCGTGCTTGCGGTAGGCGTTTTCGTAGCCCTTCTTGTCCTGATAGAGGATGCGGCCGTCGTGGGCGACACTGAGCGCCTGCATCGGGATGGTCGAGAGCATGGCGGGGCGACCGCCGCGGGTTGTGACGGTGTAGACCTGCGGAGCGAAGGCACCCTGAGCGGCCTCGCGGGCCGGAGCGACGGAAGCCGAGAAGATGACGGTGGAGTCGTTGAGCCAGCCGAGCACGTTCTCCGATCCGCTGTGGGTGGTGAGACGGCGGGGCGTGCCGCCCTTGGCGGGCATAACGAACACGTCGGCCGAGCCGGCGCGGTCGCTGGTGAAGGCAATCTGCGTGCCGTCGGGGCTCCATGCGGGGGCGGTGTCGTAGCCGCGGTCGACGGTGAGCTGACGGGCTGTGCCGCCGACGGCAGGTACGGTGAAAATGTCGCCCTTGTAGGTGAATGCGATGGTGGAGCCGTCGGGCGACAGCGCCACATTGCGCAGCCACAGCGGAGCTTCGTCGGCCCGGGCCGCAGTGGCAGTCGTGGCGGCCAGGGCAGCCGCCACAAGGGTGATAAGCGGGTAATTCATATCGTATACGGTTTATTATTTCAGTTTCGCGATACAAAGATAAGACGAAAAAAGTCAAGAAAAATCACAATCAGGCTTAAAAAAATTTTTTCATACGCGCCCGGAGTCCCCCGGCGCGAAGGCGGGGAGGCCTTCACTCCATTCGGGATCAGCCGAGGCGGTTCTGAACATTTGGACGCCTATTCCGTTTTATATATACAAACGCGAATAACGAGAAGAGATAAAAACTACCAACACAGAAAAAAAATAAATTAAAATCTTTTTCACCTCCGCGCCTTCGGTGCGACGGAGAAAAACTGTAAAAAACGTATCAATTGTTTATGAAAAAGAACATTCTTGCCGCAATAGCACTCACGCTGACCGGCACAACAATCGCGGCGGCTCAGGACATCGAGCAACCCAAACTATTCGACAACATCTACATCGGCCTCGACGGCGGTGTCACCACCCCGATGCACGGGCAGGCATTCTTCGGCTCGATGCGCGGCGCCGCGGGGCTGCACATCGGGAAGCAGATCACCCCGACATTCGGACTGGGCGTTGAAGGTCTGTTCGGCGTCAACACCTCGTCGTGGCGCGGCATGACCCACAGCTCGACCGCCTTCGACAACTCGTATGTAGGCGCGTACGGCACAGTGGACCTCTTCAACCTCTTCGGCGGGTATCCCTGCGAGGTGCGTCCGTTCACAATCGAAGCGCTGGTCGGCGCGGGCTGGGGCCACTACTATCAGACAGGCGGGGTGCCCGACTGGAACTACTTCTCGACCAAGGTAGGCCTGAACTTCAACTTCAACGTGACGGAACATGTGACGGTAGCCGTCAAGCCGTCGATCGCCTGGAACATGGGCGGCGACTTCGACAACAGCAATGTAGGCTATAACATCAACAACGCGACCTTCAACCTGCTCGCCGGCGTAACGTACCGCTTCGGCGACGGCTTCACATGCGTGCGACCGTACGACCAGGGTGAGGTCAACGCCCTCAACGCGCAGGTCAACGCCCTGCGCGGCCAGCTCGCGGACGCCAATGCCGGCATGAGCGCTCTGGAAGCGCGCAACGATACGCTGGCGGCCCGTCTGCGTGCCTGCGAGAACAAGGCCCCGCAGGTAGTGCGCGAGGTCGACAACAAGTACAACTCCGTACGCTTCGTATTCTTCCGCATCGGATCGTCCGTGATCACGGCCGACCAGATGCCGAACGTGACCATGATCGCCGACTACATGAAGAGTCATCCGAACTCGAAGGTCATCATCAAGGGCTACGCCTCGAAGGACGGCAACTACGACTTCAACATCAAGCTGGCCAAGAACCGCGCCGAATCGGTCAAGAACACGCTGGTGAAGAAGTACGGTATCGCTGAATCGCGTATCGTAGCCGAGGGCGAAGGCATCGGCGAGATGTTCGACGAAGAGTCGTGGAACCGCGTCAGCATCTGCACCCTCGAAGAAGGCAACAAATAACGCACCATCCTCATAACCCCTGAGAAGGCCGCGCCCCCGACAGGCGCGGCCTTTCTTGTGAATAAATATTAAAAGGAGGGGGAGATTCGAGAATTTATTATTACCTTTGCGAGATAATACGAGACAGCAAGTATGATATCGAGCCTGCACGAAGAACGCAAACTGAAATCGCTGCGCTCGCTGCTGAACGACAGCGAACGCATAGTGGTGGTGACCCACAGCGCGCCCGACGGGGACGCCGCCGGCTCGTCGCTGGCGCTGATGCATGTGCTGGGGCACCTGGGCAAGGAAGTCCGCGTGATCCTCCCCGACATGCTGCCGCCGCTGCTGCGCAAGCTGCCGGGTGCGAAGGACGCCACCGACGCCACCCGCTACCCCGACTTCGCCCGCAAGCTCATCGCCGACGCCGACCTGATCATCTGCGTCGACTTCAACGAGCCGGGGCGCGCAGGCGCTCTGGGGCCTGAAATACTGAAAGCTACGGCGCCCAAGGTGATGATCGACCACCACCTGCACCCGGCCGACTTCGCCGCCGTGACGATATCGCGGCCGGAGATGTCGTCGACGTGCTATCTGCTCTTCCGCGTGCTGTGCGGCCTGGAGCTGTTCACTATGATCGACAAGGCCGCCGCCGAATGCCTGCTGACGGGCATGATGACCGACACGGGCAACTTCTCGTACAACGCCTCCGACCCGGAGATCCACATAGTGGTGGCGGAGCTGATGAAGCTCGGGGCCAACATCGAGCAGATCTACCGCCGCCAGTTCGAGACCCACAGCGAGGACAGCATGCGGCTCAACTCATACGCCCTGCTGGAGAAGATGGAAGTATTTCCGGAGGCCGGGGCGGCACTGATCACGCTGTCGCGGGCGGAGCTGAACCGCTTCCACTACGTCAAGGGCGACACCGAAGGGCTGGTGAACAGGCCGCTGGCCATCCCGGAGGTCGTGTACTCGTGCTATCTGCGCGAGGAAGACGGCTACGTGAAGGTGTCGATGCGGTCGCTGGGCGACTTCCCGGTCAACGAGCTCTGCCACGAGCATTTCGGGGGTGGCGGCCACCGCAACGCCGCCGGCGGCGAATTTCCGGGCACGCTGGAACAGGCGGCCGACCTCTTCCGCTCGCTGCTCGAGACCAACAAAAAACTCTACTTAGCAAACAGATAATCCCGCAACTTCACAATGAAGAAGATACTCCACAACCTGGCTCTCGCGCTGCTGCTGACGGCATCGGCCGCCGCGGTGGGCTCGTGCGGCGACGACCGCTCCTACGCCAAGCTGCTCAACACCGAAAACGCCGACGTCAACCGCTTTCTGGCCGACCAGCACGTGATCAACGAGGTGCCGGCCGACTCGGTGTTCGAGTACGGCACGGACGCGCCCTACTACCGCCTGGACGAGGACGGCATGCTCTACATGCAGGTCATAGACCCGGGCACTCCGGGCAACCGCGTCAAGGACGACGAGCAGATCTACTTCCGGTTCACGCGCTACAACATAGCCTCGTACGACAACGGCGAGTTCAGCGTCTCGGAAGGCAACGACGACGTGCTGAACGGCAATCTGTCGTTCCGCTACAACAACTACCAGATCGCCTCGTCGTACGACTTCGGCCCGGGCATCCAGAAGCCGCTGTCGTATCTGCCGGTCGACTGCGTGGTGAACATCGTGATCAAGTCGCAGTGGGGCATGCCTGGCGAAATGTCGTACGTGACCCCCTACCTCTACAACATCCGTTACTTCAGACCTAAAATCTAACAACTAAATACAACTATGGCTCTTATAAAATCCATCTCGGGCATCCGCGGCACCATCGGCGGCCGTCCCGGCGAAGGACTGTCGCCGCTCGACATCGTCAAGTTCACGGCAGCCTACGCGACCTTTATCGCCAAAAACACGACCAAGACCTCGCGCACAATAGTCGTAGGGCGCGACGCCCGCCTGTCGGGCAAGATGGTCCTCGACATCGTCACCGGCACACTGATCGGCATGGGATTCCACGTAGTGAACATCGGCCTGGCCTCGACGCCGACGACCGAAATCGCCGTCACCAAGGAACACGCCTGCGGCGGCCTCATCCTCACAGCATCGCACAATCCGCTGCAGTGGAACGCGCTCAAGCTGCTGAACGAGCGGGGCGAATTCCTCAGCGACGCCGAGGGCAAGGAAGTGCTGCGCATCGCCGAAGAAGAATCGTTCACGTTCGCCGAAGTCGGCGATCTGGGCCACCTCTACACCAACGACACCTACAACCGCCGCCACATCGACATGGTGCTCAACCTCGACCTCGTCGACCGCGACGCCATAGCGAAGGCCAACTTCACCGTGGCCGTAGACGCGGTCAACTCCGTGGGCGGCATCGTCATACCCCAGCTTCTCCACGCCCTGGGCGTGAAGAACGTCATCGAGCTCAACTGCGACGCCACCGGCAAGTTCGCCCACACGCCCGAGCCGATCCCCGAAAACCTCACCGACATAGCCGCGCTTGTGAAGGAGAGCGGCGCCGACGTAGGGTTCGTGGTCGACCCCGACGTCGACCGCCTGGCTATCGTCAAGGACGGGGGCGAGATGTTCGGCGAGGAATACACCCTGGTATCGATCGCCGACTACGTGCTGGGCTACACTCCGGGCCCGACGGTGTCGAACCTGAGCTCGAGCCGCGCGCTGCGCGACGTCACCGAGCGCCACGGCTGCAAGTACTCGGCCGCCGCAGTGGGCGAGGTGAACGTCACCACGGAGATGAAGCGCACGGGCGCCGTGATCGGCGGCGAGGGCAACGGCGGCGTCATCTATCCCGCCATCCACTACGGCCGCGACGCGCTGGTGGGCGTGGCCCTGTTCCTGACCATGATGGCCAAGACAGGCAAGAAGCCCTCGGAAATCCGCGCCGCCCTGCCCGAATACAGCATCTACAAGACCAAGGTGCAGCTCACGCCCGGACTCGACGTCGACGCGCTGCTCGCAAAGGTGAAGGACAAGTATGCAGGCGAAAAGATCACCGACATCGACGGCGTCAAGATCGACTTCGCCGACAAGTGGGTGCACCTGCGGCGCTCCAACACCGAACCCATCGTCCGCGTCTACGCCGAAGCCTCGACCGAGGAAGGCGCCCGGCTGCTGGCCGAGCAGGTCAAGCAGGTGATCCTCGACATGATCGCATAACACTCTGAAACTCCTACAGCGGTCCGCTCCCCACAGCCGGGGCGGACCGCTCGCTACGAAAATACAAGTCATGATCTCAATCAACAATCTATCGGTAGAATTCAGCGCACGGTCGCTGTTCGACAATGTCAGCTATGTGATCAACGACAAGGACCGCATAGCGCTCACGGGCAAGAACGGCGCCGGCAAGTCGACAATGCTCAAGATCATAGCCGGGCTGCAGAAGCCGACGTCGGGCTCGGTGGCCGTGCCGGCCGGAGTCACCGTAGGGTATCTGCCCCAGACCATGATCACCGACGACACGGTGACGGTGGAGCAGGAAGTAGGCAAGGCTTTCGCACACATCGACGACATGCAGCGGCGGCTCGACGCCATGAACGCCGAACTGGCCAAGCGCACGGACTACGACTCGGAGGCCTACCGCAAGCTGATCGACGACATGACATCGCTCACCGAGCAGCTGGCCCTGGCGCAGGCCGACAACTGCCGCGCCGAGCTCGAGAAGACGCTCCTGGGCCTGGGCTTCGTCCGCAGCGACTTCGGGCGGCCGACCTCGGAATTCAGCGGCGGCTGGCGCATGCGCATCGAGCTGGCCAAGCTGCTGCTGCGGCGCCCCGACGTGCTGCTGCTCGACGAGCCCACCAACCACCTCGACATAGAGTCGATACAGTGGCTCGAGAACTTCCTGATCACCAAGGCCAAGGCGGTGGTGCTCGTGAGCCACGACCGCGCTTTCCTCGACAACGTCACGCAGCGCACCATCGAGATATCGCTGGGCAAGATCTACGACTACAACGTGAACTACACGCGCTACGTGGCCCTGCGGGCAGAACGCCTCGAGCAGCAGCTGCGCGCCTACAACAACCAGCAGAAGCAGATCGCCGACACCGAGGCCTTCATCGAGCGGTTCCGCTACAAGGCCACCAAAGCCGTGCAGGTGCAGAGCCGCATGAAGCAGCTGGCCAAGATCGAGCGCATCGAGGTCGACGAGATCGACACGTCGCACATCAGCCTGCGCTTCCCGCCGGCGCCGCGCTCGGGCGACTTTCCGGTCATCGCCGAAAACGTCGGCAAGGCCTACGGCGACCACCAGGTATTCGACGGCGCCACATTCACTATACGCCGGGGCGAAAAGGTAGCCTTCGTGGGCAAGAACGGCGAAGGCAAGTCGACGCTGGTCAAGTGCATCATGGGCGAGATACCCTTCACGGGCGAGCTCAAGATCGGCCACAACGTGAAGATCGGCTACTTCGCCCAGAACCAGGCGTCGCTGCTCGACGGCGAGGTAACCGTCTTCGACACAATCGACCGCGTGGCCGTAGGCGACATCCGCACGAAGATCCGCGACATCCTGGGCGCCTTCATGTTCGGCGGCGAGGCTTCGGACAAGAAGGTGAAGGTGCTGTCGGGGGGCGAGCGCACGCGTCTGGCCATGATACGCCTGCTGCTACAGCCCGTCAACCTGCTGATCCTCGACGAGCCCACCAACCACCTCGACATCAAGACCAAGGACGTGCTCAAGCAGGCCATCAAGGACTTTGACGGCACCGTCATCCTCGTGAGCCACGACCGCGACTTTCTCAACGGCCTGGTCGAGAAGGTCTACGAATTCGGCGGGGGCCGCGTGCGAGAGCATCTGGGCGGCATCTACGACTTCCTGGAGCGCAAGCGCATCGACTCACTGCGCGAGCTCGAGAAAAACGAACCCGCCGCAGCCGCCAAGCCGCAGCCGCAGACCAAAAACGCGCCTAAAGCAGCCGCGGCGACTGAAAGGCCCGACAAGCCGGCCGCGAAGACGGCGCCGCGCCTGAGCTACGCCGAACAGCGCGAACGCGACAAGATGGTGAAGCGCGCGCGCCGCAAGGTCGAGGAGGCCGAAGCCCGCGTGGCCGAGCTGGAGCAGGCTGTCAAGGACATCGAGACCGCCCTGGCCGACCCTGCCGCAGCCTCTGACCCCGGCATCTACGACCGGCACGCCGCTACGGTCAAGGATCTCGAAAACGCCATGAGCGTGTGGGAGCTGGCGACAATCGAGCTCGAAGAACTCGAAAAATAATCAGTTTTTGGAACGGCGGCGCGCCTCGATGGCCTCAAGAATGGTCTCGAGCCCGGCCTTGACGCGGCGCAGGCGCGAGACGGCCTCGAAACGGCGCGAGACGCCCGACGAATTGTTGCGCAGATGGTCCTCGGCAGCCTCGAGGCGCAGGCCCTTGTCGCGCACCAGGAAGTAGATCATGCGGATTTTCTCGACGTCGTCGGGGGTGTAGAAGCGTGTGCCGCCGGCATTGCGCCGCGGCTTGATCAGCGTGAATTTCTTCTCCCAGAAGCGCAGGGTCGACTGCGGGATCTCGAGAATGTCGGCAACCTCGCCGATTTTGTAGAATTTTTTGTCAAGGTCTTTCATGATCAGTCCATCAGATGTGCGGCATTGTCGGCCTGACGTATCATCTCGTCGTACTGCTCAGGCGTCAGGTCCATAAAATAGTAGTTCACGGGATTCTGCGGCTCGCCCCTGAAGCGCACCTCGTAGTGGAGGTGTGGGCCGGTGGACTTGCCGGTGTTGCCGACGCGGCCGATGAGGTCGCCCCGGCGCACGGCCTGGCCGTCGCGTACGAGTATTTCGGACAGATGGCCGTAGCGCGTAGTATAGTTGTAGCCGTGATCGATTTCGATGAGATTGCCGTAGCCGCTGCGCCAGTCGCTGTAGCAGACTGTGCCGTCGCCGGTGGCGTAGACGGGCGTGCCTATGGCACTGGAGAAGTCCATGCCGGCATGGAAGCGTGTGGTGCCGTAGATAGGGTCGCGGCGGTAGCCGTAGCCCGAGGCCATGGTCTTGAGGTATTTCGATGAAATGGGCTGGATGGCCGGCACGTGCGACAGACGGTCGGACTGGTGCGATGCGCGCTCGCGCAGGTAGTCGAACGATTTGCTCTGCGAGTATAGCATGTTGTCGAGATGGTCGAGCTTGTCGGTGACTGTGCGCAGCAGCTCCCTGCCCTCGAGCGAGTCGAGCCGCCCGTAGTTGCGCTGGCGCTCGAGGCCTGCGAAGCGGTCGCCGGCCGAAAGGGGATCGGCCTGCATGAGGACACGGTAGAAGTTGTTGTCGCGCGCCGCTATATCCTCCATCACGGCGAGGGCCTCGTCGCTTCGGCGCTCGAGCATCTGGAGGCGCAGCTCGAGCTGGGCATTGGCACGGCGGAGCTCCTTCTCGCGCGGAAAATCGAGCAGGAAGTAGGCGCCGACGAACACCGCGAGCCCCACTCCGGCGCCGACCACATACTGGCGCAGAGTCGACCACAGACGCGTGCGGCGCGTCGGATAGACGCGCTCGTACTGCTCCGTGGCAGGGTTATAGCGGTAGAATGCTTTCTGGCTCATGGGCGGCGCTGAAACGTGATATCACTTGCAAATTTAGCGATTTTTGCGTAATTTTGCACGATTTTAGGGCCACAAAATCAACGCAACGCGGCCCGGCAAAGGAAGCTACAAATAAACCAACAACTCAATATGTTGACTGCTAAAGAAATACGCAAGTCTTTCAAAGACTTTTTCGAGTCGAAGGGCCATCACATCGTGCCCTCCGCTCCGATGGTAATCAAGGATGACCCGACGCTGATGTTCACCAACGCGGGCATGAACCAGTTCAAGGACATCATATTAGGCAACAAGGCCGCGAAATACGTGCGCGTGGCCGACTCGCAGAAGTGCCTTCGCGTGAGCGGCAAGCACAACGACCTCGAGGAGGTCGGCCACGACACCTACCACCACACCATGTTCGAGATGCTCGGCAACTGGTCGTTCGGCGACTACTTCAAGAAGGAAGCCATCGACTGGGCCTGGGAGTACCTCGTCGACGTGCTCAAGCTCGATCCCGAGCGGCTCTACGCCACCGTCTTCGAGGGCTCGCCGTCCGAAGGCCTCGAGCGCGACAACGAAGCGGCCTCCATCTGGGAGAAACACCTGCCCGCATCGCACATCATCAACGGCAACAAGCACGACAACTTCTGGGAAATGGGCGACACCGGCCCCTGCGGCCCCTGCTCGGAGATCCACATCGACCTGCGCCCCGAGAGCGAACGCAAGGCGGTGGCCGGCGCCGAGCTCGTCAACCACGACCATCCGCAGGTGATCGAGATCTGGAACCTCGTGTTCATGCAGTACAACCGCCTGGCCGACGGCTCGCTGCAGCCGCTGCCCGCCCGCGTGATCGACACCGGCATGGGCTTCGAGCGCCTGTGCATGGCCATGCAGGGCAAGACGTCGAACTACGACACCGACGTGTTCACCCCGCTGATCGGCAAGATCTCCGACCTCTCGGGCCTCGGCTACGGCAAGGACGCCGACGTGGACGTGGCCATGCGCGTGATCGCCGACCACGTGCGCACCATCGCCTTCTCGATCGCCGACTCGCAGCTGCCCTCCAACGCCAAGGCGGGCTACGTCATCCGCCGCATCCTGCGCCGCGCCGTGCGCTACGCCTACACGTTCCTGAAGCAGAAGACGGCCTTCATGTACCGCCTGGTCGACACGCTCATCGACTCGATGGGCGAGGCCTACCCCGAACTGCCCGCCCAGCGCGAGCTGATCATGAAAGTGATCAAGGAGGAGGAAGACGCCTTCCTGCGCACGCTCGAGAACGGCATCCGTCTGCTCGACGAAGCCATCGCCCAGGCCAAGGCCGCCGGCAAGGATCAGATCTCGGGCAAGCAGGCCTTCGTGCTCTACGACACCTACGGCTTCCCGCTCGACCTCACCGAGCTCATCCTCAAGGAAAAGGGCATGACCCTGGACCAGGCTGAGTTCGACAAGGAAATGCAGGCGCAGAAGCAGCGCGCCCGCAGCGCCGCCGCCGTCGAGGCCACCGACTGGGTGACCGTCAACGAGGGCGAGCAGCAGTTTGTCGGCTACGACTCGCTTGAGACCGACACCAAGATCCTGCGCTACCGCCGCGTGAAGCAGAAGAACAACGAATACTACCAGATAGTGCTCGCCGAGACTCCGTTCTACGCCGAAATGGGCGGCCAGAGCGGCGACCGCGGCACCCTCACCGACACCGCCACCGGCGAGGTCATCGACATCTACGACACCAAGCGCGAGAACGGCATGGGCGTGCATCTGACCAAGAAGCTGCCCACGGATCCGTCCGACACCTTCCGCGCCGCGGTCAACGCCGACATCCGCCGCGCCATCTCATGCAACCACTCGGCCACCCACCTGCTGCACCAGGCCCTGCGCGACGTGCTCGGCACGCACGTGGAGCAGAAAGGCTCGCTCGTGACGCCCGAGTCGCTGCGCTTCGACTTCTCGCACTTCCAGAAGGTGACGCCCGAGGAGCTGCGCGCCGTCGAGCGCCTGGCCAACAAGCGCGTGCGCGAGGCCATCGCTCTGGACGAACACCGCTGCGTGCCCATCGCCGAAGCCCGCAAGATGGGGGCCATGGCCCTCTTCGGCGAGAAATACGGCGACGAAGTGCGCGTGATCCGCTACGGCGACTCCATCGAACTATGCGGCGGCACCCACGTGGCCAACACCGGCAACATCGGCATGATCCACATCGTGTCGGAAAGCTCGATCGCCGCCGGCATCCGCCGCATCGAGGCCATCACGGCATCGGCCGTCGAGGACGCCTTCGAATACATGATCGACACCGCCCACGGCATCGCCGCCCTGCTCAACAACGCGCCCGACGTGATCGGCGCCCTGAAGAAGACCATCGAGGAGAATGCCGACCTGCGCCACAAGGCCGAGGAGGCTATGGCAGAGCGTATCCGCACCATCGCATCGAGAGCGCTCGAAGCTGCCGCCGTCACCGACGGCGGCGTACGCCTCGTGAGCCTGCGCGGCGTCTTCATGCCCGACGTGGTAAAGGGCATAGCATTCGCCGTGCGCGCCGCATCACCCGAATCGACGGCCTTCGTAGCGGCCACCTCCGATGTTTCGGGCAAGCCGCTGCTGACCGTGATGCTCACCGACGACGTTGCCAAGACGGGGCTCAACGCCTCAGTCATCGTCCGCGAGGCCGCGAAGGCCATCAAGGGCGGCGGCGGCGGCCAGCCCGGCTTCGCGCAGGCCGGCGGCAAGGACCGCGACGGCATCGACAACGCCTTCAAATCGCTAACCGAAGCAATAAAATAAAAAAAAGCTGTCCGCCGCCCCGGCCGGGGCGGCGGGCTACACCAAATATCTTCTCCGCCATGATACGACACCTGACACTGCTGCTCGCCACCGTGCTGACGGTGTGCCTGAGCTCGCGCGCCGCCGTCTCCGACACGCTTCTGATCGAATCGTCACACCTGGCCACGCCGATGAAAGTCACCGTGGTCGTCCCCGAGGCCTCGCGGAGCGACGCCTCGCTCCGTTTCCCCACAGTCTACCTGCTCAACGGCTACGGCGGCGACTACCGCGCCTGGGGGCGCCTGCGCCCCGACATGGGCGACCTGGCCGACCGCTACGGCATGGTGATCGTGATGCCCGACGGCCGCGACAGCTGGTACTGGGACTCGAAGCCCGGCATGGAGATGGAGTCATTCTTCGTCGAGGACCTGGTACCGACCATTGACAGAAAGCTGCCTACAAAAGCCGAAGCCTCGAAGCGGGCCATCTCGGGCCTGAGCATGGGCGGCCACGGCGCCCTGTGGCTCGGCATGCGCCACAGCGACATCTGGGGCTCGGCCGCCAGCATGTCGGGCGGCGTCGACATCCGTCCGTTCGCCAACCGCTGGAAGATGAAGTCGCTCATCGGCGACAAAGAGTCGGATCCACAGGCCTGGGAGGACCACACGGTGATCAACCTCGTACCGGCCCTCCAGCCCGGACAGCTCAACATACTCTTCGACTGCGGCACGGAGGACTTTTTCGCCGAAGTCAACGAGAACCTGCACCGCGCCCTGCTCGATGCCAAGATACCGCACGACTACATCTCGCGACCCGGCAACCACTCAGGGAAGTACTGGGCCAACTCGGTGCTGTACCACCTGCTGTTCTTCAACGAAATTTTCACCCACTGATCAGCAATGGTCCTCAAGTCGATAGCGCTCACGAACTTCAAGAACATAGCCTCGGCCGACCTTGAGTTCTCGCCCAAGGTCAACTGCCTGCTGGGCGACAACGGCATGGGCAAGAGCAATCTGCTCGACGCTATCCACTACCTGAGCTTCACCAAAAGCTACGGGCGCCTGCCCGACTCAATGCTCATACGGCGCGGCGAGGACTTCGCCATACTCAAGGGGCTCTACGCCCGCGGCGACGACAGCGAGGAAATCTCCGCCGGGCTGCGCCGCGACCGCCGCAAGTCGTTCCGCCGCGGCGGCAAGGAATACCAGAAGATCTCGACCCATATCGGACTGCTGCCGGCCGTGATGGTCGCTCCGGCCGACCTGGCGCTCGTCACCGAAAGCGGCGAGGAACGCCGCCGCTTCGCCGACATGATCATATCGCAGGGCGACCGCGCTTACCTCGACGCGCTGATGCGCTACAACCGGCTGCTCGAACAGCGCAACCGCATGCTGCGCGACGGCCACGCCGACCCGGCCCTGCTCGAGTCGGTCGACATGATGATGGACGCGCAGGCCGCCCTGATCGTCCCGGCCCGCGAGGCCTTCACAGAGCGCCTGCGCGGAATCTTCGACCGCTACTACCGCCTTATAGCCGGCGACGCCGAGTCGGTCGACATGGCCTACATGGCCTCGACTGCCGGCCACGCCTCACTGCTCGACGCCCTCGGCCACGCCCGCGAGCGCGACCGCGTCATGCGCCACACCACCGTAGGCCCCCACCGCGACGACATAGCCTTCACGCTCGGCGGCATGCCCGTGCGGGCCACCGCCTCGCAGGGACAGACCAAGACACTTACCATAGCCCTGCGCCTGGCCCAGTACGAATTTCTCGCCGAAGCCACAGGGCTGAAGCCGCTGCTGCTGCTCGACGACATTTTCGACAAGCTCGACGCACGCCGCGTCGAGCGCATCGTCGCCACAGTGTCGTCGGACCGATTCGGCCAGATATTCATCACCGATACCAACCGCAAGCACCTCGACGAGATCATGGACTCGTGCGGTCCCGACTACCGCATGTGGCACGTGACTGACGGCGCATACTCACCAATCGTGGCCCGATGAAAAAGACCGAAGCTATGTCGGTGACCGACATTCTCAACCTGTACATCAACGACGCAGGGCACCGCGACGTCTTCGACCGCCGCAAGGTCGAATTCCTGTGGGGGGAAGTCGTAGGGCAGGCCATCAACCGCGCCACGCTGCGCCGGTATGTCGACGGCGACGTGCTCCACGTGTACCTGTCGTCGGCGCCGCTCAAGAGCGAGCTCGCCTTCATGGCCGAAGCCATAGTCAAGGCGCTCAACGACGCCGTAGGCTCGCAGATCATCAACAAATTAGCTATCCACTGAACTCAACATGGCACAACCTCACCTCGCCGACCCCGGCTTCGAATTCCGCCACTCGACCGACGTACAGCTCCGCTTCGGCGACATCGACATGTTCGGCCACGTCAACAACAACGTATACCTCCAGCTGTTCGATATCGCCAAATACGACTATTTCCGGCGGGTGATGGGACCGGAATTCGATATCCGCGCCCTGGCCATGGTTGTGGTCAACATCAACTGCGACTTCCTGGCCCCGGCCTTCCTCGACGAGCGCCTGCATGTGCTGACAGCGTGCGCCTCCGTCGGCGACAAGTCGCTGCGCCTGCTGCAGCGCGTGATCAACGCCGATACCGGCCAGATCAAATGCCAGGCCACGACCGTCATGGCGACCTTCGACCCGGCTACCATGACATCCGGGCCAGTCGACCCGGCGGCCCGCGCCGCCCTCCGCGCCTACGAGCAGCGCGGGCTGTAAGACGGAGGCACGGCAGCGTGGATGAATTTTAGTTAAATATTCTTAATATAGCCGGGCGTTCCGTTTTTTGTTTCTAACTTGCGGTGATGTTTGAAACACTGGCACAAGGCTTCGACTGGACTTGGTTGCGCAATACCATTTTCATCATTTACGCCGTTACGACCATCTCGATTATTGTCGTGGTTCTGTCAGAAAACAGAAATCCCGTCAAATCGCTGGCATGGGTGACGGTGCTGCTTTTGCTGCCCCTTCTCGGCATCATACTCTATATCTTCTTCGGCCGCAACATCCAGAATACCCGCAAGATGTCGCGCCGCAACCGACGCCTGCTCAAAAAGCGCGAGCACAAGGCTCCCTCCGACTATCACTCGCTCGATCTCGGAGCCGAGTCGGCGCAGCAGATCCGGCTGGCCCACTCACTGACGGGCGCCGGATTCTACACGGGCAACACAGTCGACGTGTTCACCAACGGCGCCGACAAGTTCGAGGCGCTGAAAGCCGACCTGCGCGCCGCCGAGCGCTTCATCAACATCGAATACTACATCTTCGAGAATGACCGTATCGGCAACGAGATAGCCGCGATACTGATCGAGCGCGCCCGCGCGGGCGTCGCCGTCCGCGTCATCTACGACCACGTCGGGTCGTTCTCGGTCAGGAGCCGGTTCTTCAAGAACATGAAAAAGGCCGGCATACAGATCTTCCCCTTCTTCGAAGTGACCTTCCCGCAGCTTGGCACACGCATCAACTGGCGCAACCACCGCAAGATCTGCATAATCGACGGCAAGATCGGCTATCTGGGCGGCATGAACATCGCCGACCGCTACATCGACGGCGGCAAGTTCAACTGCTGGCGCGACACCCACGTGCGCGTCCGCGGCCCTGTCATAGCTGCCCTGCAGCACTCGTTCGTGCTCGACTGGCACTTCATGGGGCAGCCTCTGATCACTGATCCCATCGATCCCGGGCAGCCCGAAGGCGGCAACGTGGCGGCGCAGCTTCTCACGTCGGGCCCGACGTCGCAGTGGAGCAACATCGCCTTCATGTTCCACAAGGCCATCGCCAACGCCAAGCGCCGCATCTACATCCAGACGCCCTACTTCCTGCCCACGGACGCCCTGCTCAAGGATCTCATCACCGCCGCGCTGGCGCGCGTCGACGTGCGCATCATGATACCCCGCCACTCCGACTCGGTGCTGCTAAACTATGCGTCGTCGTCGTACATCACCGAGTGCCTGCGCGCCGGCGTCAAGATCTACTTCTACGAGCCCGGCATGCTCCACTCCAAGGCCATCATCATCGACGACGAATTCGTCACCATCGGATCAACCAACTTCGACTTCCGCTCGTTCGAGCACAACTTCGAGGGCAACCTGTTCTTCTATTCGCGGGAGTTCAACGAGCGGATGCTGGCCGTCTACCGCGACGACCTGGCGCAATGCACGCGCGTGACGCCTTCGGGCTGGCGGCGGCGCCCCCTGCCCCGCCGCGCCCTTGAATCGGTGGTGCGCCTGCTGAGCCCTATCCTTTAACGCAAACTACCTACAAATAAAGTATACGACCAATGGCAACAGACACAGCTCAGAACCGCGAACGGTTCTGCACAATACTCCGCGAGACCGGCATCGACAACATCGACAGCGTCATCGCCTATCTCGACGAACTGAAATTCTTCGAGGCCCCGGCCTCGGCCCGCAATCACTTCAACTTTCCCGGCGGCCTGGCGCTGCACTCGCTCAATGTCTACGACGTGGCCATGAAGCTGCGCGAAAGCGTAGTGGCACTGCGTCCCGACTCGGCCGAAATGCTCGCTCCCGAGTCGATCGCCATCGCCGCCCTGCTCCACGACATCTGCAAGGCCGACATCTACCGCCGCACGCTGCGCCGACAGAAGAACGAGATCGGCGTATGGGAAGACATCGAAGGCTACGAGGTGGACTACTCGGCTCTGCCTGTCGGCCACGGCGAAAAATCCGTGATAATGCTGCTTCGCGCAGGACTCGACCTCGAAGACGACGAGCTGATGGCCATCCGCTGGCACATGGGCCCGTGGGACCTGCCGGTCCAGTCGATCGAAATGGACAAATCGTACCGCAAGGCACTCGAAAAATCGCCGCTTGTGCCACTGATCCACACTGCCGACACACTTGCCGCGCAAATCATTGAGCACGACTCATATAACCTCTGACACCGCACCGACTTCGCCGAAAAAACAGCCGCAGCAGCGCAAAAAATCGCCCGCGGCGCAAAAAAATTACGCAAAAGTCCTTGCAGATTCAGAAAAAATGCCTACCTTTGCATCGCAATCGCAAAAACGCGGTGCACCAACGCGAAAATAGCTCAGTTGGTAGAGCACGACCTTGCCAAGGTCGGGGTCGCGGGTT
>ERZ1673743.2024-NODE-2024-length-19349-cov-3.845600_pt1 | contig 19349 bp, 29 predicted proteins | sample MGYA00580197_ERZ1673743 | MGnify/ENA primary metagenome ERZ1673743 (study PRJEB41218, sample SAMN15661795) | gut metagenome | host: Homo sapiens | place: Canada: London | collected 2015-08-20/2019-03-30 | study: EMG produced TPA metagenomics assembly of... | reverse complement strand
ATACGGAAAAATCGAGAGGCAAGAAGATGGTACTTTGTACACAACCAAGGCTCAAAGAACAGGTTGCTCAATGTGCGGATTTGGCTTGCACCTAGAAAAGCGTCCTCATAGATTTGACTTACTCAAAGAGCGAAATCCTAAAGAGTGGGAGTATTGGATGTATAACTGCTGTATAGATGATAAAACAGGCGAAAGATACGGCTGGGCAAGGGTGTTGGATTATATCAATGTTAAATATTAACTGCAAAGAAAAATCCGCTGAAGCTCTGCAAAGCCTCAACGGATAGTAAGGATATAACAAATATCACCGATTTGATTATATCCTTTATTGATTAAAAAATCAAGAAGGAAGGTTAAAAAAATGAAATTTTGGTGCAGAAATTGCAACAACGAATGGGTTGATGATGAACAGCCTAAGGAGTGTCCGAAGTGCCACGACTGGCAGTTTGAAGAGCTTTTCACCTGCGAGGACTGCGGACGAAAAGAAGTTCTTGAAGACTTTGATTTCGGAAGATTATTCGACGGTAAGTGTTATGGCTGCTTTGTAAAGAGCGTTTCGGACGGCGAAGTCTTGTCATTCGTTGAATGGTATGTCAATGAGTACAAGCAACCATACATTATCAGATATTATGACAACCCGAGGGTTGAGCTGATGAGTGAAATCGTCAACAGTGCCTATGATTTTGAGGCGGAGCTGTCATCGCTAAAGGACGGTATTGCAATCAAAACGCTGTACAAAACAGCACTTAAAATTATGAAAAAGCCCGTAAAATCTCAGCCCGAAAAGCTGATTTGTGGCAGAATCAGGGAATGGGCGTTGGATTGTGACGGCATTGATTTCTTCTACGATTGGTGGTGCTTAAGAAATGGCAAGAATAAAAGCTCCGTGCTATGGTTGTCAGACGAGAAGTGAACGCTGTCACAGCGGTTGTGAAAAATACCTCGAATATAAATCCGAATGCGATAATCGCCGAGCCGAACGCTCTAAGAATTACGATTTTAACGACTATATTTGCCACAAGATAGATCTGAATGCAAGGGGGCAAAAGTAATGTCACAGGAGTTTCCAAACGGTGTTTCATACTTCACAGACGGCGAGATTTCGCTCACAGTCCATTTTCCTGAGGATAAAGTGAAATGCCACTACTGTCCGTTTTGTCGCTCAGAAAACGATTTAAATCGCTACTGGTGCAGGCTGACAAACAAAATGATTTACAATCCGTACATACTCGGATTGCCTGATGGCTGTCCGATTGAATTTACAAAAAAATGAAAGGAGATTAGTTTATGGGTATGCCTGTTTTAATTTACGGAAAATCAGGTTCAGGCAAGAGCCGCAGTCTTAAAAATTTTGGCGAGAACGAGATATTTCTTATAAATGTTGAACGCAAGTTCTTGCCGTTCAGAAAGAAATTCGACTATGTCCTAAAGACTGACAATGTACCTAAAATTCAAAGGTCACTTTTAAAAATGCCCACAAAAACGGCTGTTATTGATGATGCAGGTTACATTCTCACAAACCGCTATATGCGTGAGAAAGGGCAGGTCAAAAACACATTTGAAACCTATGACAATATCGGCAATGATTTTTGGAGCTTGTTTGAATTTATCAAAGCCGAGTTACCCGATGATGTTATTGTTTACATAATAATGCACGAAGAGACTGACGATTATAACAACACAAAACTGAAAATGATGGGCAAGGTCCTTGAACAAAAGGTTTGTGTTGAGGGCATGGTGTCAATTGCTCTTCGTGGCATTACCGACGAAGAAGGTCACCATTTCGTGACAAATTCGGACGGAAAGGACATTTCAAAATCACCTGAAGAAATGTTTGAAAACTTAATTATAGACAATGATTTAAAAGTCGTTGACACAGCTATCAGAGAATATTACGGAATTTAAGGAGAATCTAAATGAGAGCATTTACAAACTATAACAATGTACAGGAGTACACCGACAGCATAAAACTTCCTGCCGGTGCATACAAAGCAAAAATCATCAGAGCAGAGGAACAGGGCGACGCACTTTGTATTCTGTTCGATATTGCAGACGGCGAGTACAAGGATTTTTACCGCAAGAAGTTCGGCAACGATAAAAAGGCTTTTCCGGACGATGCAAAATTCAAAGGGGTTTTCAGGCTTTGGTATCCGTCAGGCAATGAGTACGATGAGAACAACGAACGCAAAATGAAAACCGCACTCAAGAAAATTTGTGAAAGCAACAGCCATCTCAACATTGACTTTACAAAGGAATGGGACGGTGCATTGCTCAAGGATTGCTGCGTCGGCGTGGTGTTCAGAGAGCAGGAATATAATTACAAAGGAAATCACGGATTTACGGCACAGCCTTTTTCATTGATTACTTTATCAGACCTCAAAGACGGAAACTTCACAATTCCCGAACCGAAGTATCTGAAAGGCTCAACCGCAAATCCACAGCAAAGCAATGGCTTTGCCGATATGCCTCTTGATGAAGATGATGACCTGCCGTTTTAATTATTTTTTTCGGAAATTGCATAAAAGTGTGCAATTTTTCTTGAAAAAATCCCCATATATAGAGGGAGGTTTCACAGATGGGTATGTTAAGGCCGTATCAAAACGAGCTTGTCAATGAATTATATGCCTCTTGGAACAATGGTTTTAAAGCTCCTTGTATAGTGTTGCCGTGCGGTGGCGGTAAATCTGTAATCATTGCAGATATTGCGAAACGGTTTACCGACCAATCTAAAAATGTACTCTTTCTTGTTCACAGAAAAGAACTTTGTGAACAGATAGAAAACACTTTTAAAAATTGGGGCGTAGATATGAATTTTTGCAAAGTCGGTATGGTTCAAACTGTTTGCAGACGGCTTGAAAAGATGCCGAAGCCATCGCTTATAATCACAGACGAAAATCATCACAGCAAGGCTAATTCATACAGAAAAATTTATGATTATTTTTCTGATGTAAAGCGTGTCGGTGTTACGGCAACACCTGTTCGTCTTGACGGCTCGGGACTTTCAGATGTCAACGACAAACTGATTATCGGCGTTAATGCAAGGTGGTTGATTAAAAACAACTGCCTTGCACCGTATGATTACTATGCTCCGCCGCTTGCAATCAAAAATCAGAAGTTCAGAACACGCAACGGTGATTTTGTAACAGGTGATATTTTGAACTTTTACGACAAACCGAAAGTTTACGGCGATATTGTCAGCCACTACAAAAAATTCGCCGATGGCAAGCAGGCAATAGCTTATTGTGCGGCAATTGTGCAATCAGAAAAATTGTGCGATGAATTTATTTCAAACGGAATTAAAGCTGCTCACATAGATTCTAAAACTCCAAAAGAAAAACGAGCTGAAATAATCGAAAAATTTCGCAGCGGTGAAATCAAGGTCCTTTCAAATGTGGACCTTATCAGCGAAGGATTCGATGTTCCCGATTGTGAAGTATCAATTCTTGCAAGACCTACTAAATCGCTTACGCTTTACATTCAGCAAGCTATGCGATGTATGCGCTACAAACCGCATAAAAAAGCAATCATTATAGACCACGCAGAAAATTGGGTGCGTTTCGGATTACCTGATGATGAACGGGAATGGTCGCTTGAGGGCAAGAAAAATAATGAAATAAAGGGCGTCGCTCCGGTGAAAACCTGCCCGAATTGTTTTTCCGTAATTCCTGCGTCACTGAGAATATGTCCGCATTGTGACTTTGTTTTTGAGCAAAAAGAAAAGAAGCAGGCAGAAGGCGACTTGGTTAAAGTAACACCCGAAATGATACTCAAACGCAAGGTAAGTAAATATCTCACACCTTCAGAATGCGAGAATATGAAGGAATTACAGGAATACGCAAAACAAAAAGGATACAAGCCCGGATGGGCGTATTATCAAGCAAAATCAAGAGGTTTTTTATATGGCACAAAAAGAGGAAACAACACTGCAAAACGCTATCCGTGTAAAGCTATCGGAAGTCGGTTTGGTTCTTAGAAATAATGTCGGCACATATCTCACGAGATACGGCGCACCGATAGCTATAGGAGTGCCGGGATTGTCCGATTTAACGCTTTTCGCAAACGGCGGTACAACAGTATTCATTGAAATAAAAACAACCACGGGACGGCAATCCAAACAGCAAAAACACTTTCAGGCTTTTGTTGAAAAACTCGGCTATGAATACATAATTTTAAGAAGTGTAAAGGAGGCTGAAAACCTGTGCTCAAGGCTAATGAAATCGAAAAGCTGATTAAGAGCAAGAAGTCATTGCCTCCTACGGCTGATTATTTTGAACAATTCTACTACTATGCACTTGATGTTTGTATAGAGCGTTATCATCAGGACAAGCTGACGAGAGAAGAATTAAAGGAATATCAGCTCGGTTACAAAGAAATTTACGAACAGTTAGTTATGTGGCTTGAAATACTTGGACGGCACAGAGAAATTGAAAAAGCGTTAGGCCATGCCGAACTTTGTGTTGACGGTTGTGAAAAATGCCGAGAGGTTGCAAGGCTCATTGATGGGAGGGATAAATGTGAACGAAGATAAAGACATAGTAATGCCAAATTTCATGGTAGATACATCACTCAAAGACTGTGTAAATATACTCAGCGACACACGGGCAGGCAAGTTATTTAAGCTCTTGTTTGAGTATGCAGAAAATCAGGATATTGACCAAAGTCAGCTTGATTCTGCCGTAAGACTTGCATTCAATGCTTTTAAGCCGGGGGTTGACAAAGGCAGAAAGAAATATATATCCGTTATCAAGCGTAACAGAGAAAACGGTAAGAAAGGTGGCAGACCAAAGAAACCCAAAATAACCCAAAATAACCCAGTGGGTAATTTGAAAACCCAAAATAACCCAAAAAAGCAAATAAAAATAAATAAAAGTAAAGTAATATCTAAAGATATTACTTTACGAAAGGTTTCTTCCGCAGGCTTGCCTGATGGGCAACCTGCTCCGAAACCCGAGTTCAGTGAAATCAGAAATTTTTATAAAGATTACACAGGCTTTGACGACGCGTATTTGTGTGATGAGTTTGTTCAGAAGATGGATGAAAACGATGTTGAGTGGACTGAATGGGAGAGCAAGCTGTTAGCCTATGCGATAAAGACAGGGAAGTTAAATGAATAAGTGCGATGAATTTCAGCAAAGCATAATCGGAGCGTTACTGCTCTATGATGACATACGCTCCCTGCTGTTGGCAAAGCTACAGAAAAGTGACTTTACGGATGAACTTGCGGTTGAGGCTTTTGAAAAAATTTCCGAGGATGCTCAAGCCGACAAAGTCGCAATATTTGGAAAACTGTCCAATGATGCTAAAGCATATGCATTGACCGGTTGCGAAAACGCTCCTCTTGAAGTAAATGCCGAGGCTACGGTTGATTACTTCGTTGAACAGTCGACACAGAATTGGCTTATAAGTCAAACGCAGTCGCTTGCATTATCTTCAAGCGTAAGCGTTCCGAAACTTAAGGAGATTATCGAACAAGCTGAGAGCAGAACAGCAATATCGACCGATAATTCACAAAAGTATCTGCAAAATTTTTTTGCTGAACTTAAAACCGTACCGACAGGTTTTGAAAGACTTGACGGTTTGCTCTGCGGTGGTTTTGTCGAGGGTACAATCGGCACGATTGGGGCGAGACCTTCAACAGGCAAAACGACTTTTGCACTTAATGTCCTCAAAGCGTGCCTTAATTTCAAGACTGTATTTTTCAGCCTTGAAATGTCAGGACGAATGATTTATGACCGATTGATAGCTGATAGGCTTGAGATTGAATACAGCCGAGTACATAAGCACAAACTGAACGAAAACGAATTTGAAGGAGTTAAGAAAACACTTGCAAGCTACAAAAATCTGACGGTAATTGATGATGTTTATGAAGTCGAAAAAATCGTATCGTATGTTTACGGTAATAAGCCGAAATTTGTAATAATTGACTTTGTTCAGATAATTACATCTCAAAAGAATTTTTCAGACAACAGGCAGAGAATTGACTATATCAGCCAAAAGCTCAAGAAATGTGCAAAGGAAACAAAGTGTTGCTTTTTAGTGTTGTCGCAGATTACAAGGGCCGGCAAAGAAAGACCTACAATGTCAGATTTAAAAGAAAGCGGAGGTCTTGAGCAGGACAGTGATTATGTAATTCTTTTGCACAGACCGTATGTAAACGATAAGCAAAGTGGAAAATCAAAACCTTCTGAAACCGAGGTTATACTCGATAAGAATAAATTCGGGAATACAGGAGTTTTGAATTATAATTTCAGTGGAATATTTCAACGGTTTGAAGAATTGCAAAGCGGACCTGATACAAGCAGAATAGCACGACCGTTGAGTACGATTACACCGGCTGATGATTTGCCGTTTTAAGAAAGGAGAGAAAGCATTGAAAGCGAGAATACCCGTTGAGCTGAAAAAGGAGGCTATGGCGGAGATTAACCGCCTTGTAGACAGGGAATATCAGAAAGTCAAGGACAAAGAAATCAATGACCTGACAAGGCGAATTTTTAAGACGATTGTATTTGCCTTGTATAAAGATTTCGGCTTTGGCAGGGACAGATGTGCAAAGGCACTAAAGTCTATGACCGAAATAATTGAACACTCCGACACCGACGAAGTGTTTTGGGAGCATATCGACAGGGTTGTCATCGACAAGCTGAAACTTGAATTTGACAAACGAGATTACACCGACAACGGAAAAGTTGTTAATTTTGAAGGAGATGAAGAAAATGCCTGAATTAGAACTTAAGTCTTGCCCGTTTTGCGGTGGCGAAGCGTTCTTGAAAGATGGTAACCCTACAACATTTGGAACTTTTGAAGCATTAGTAATTTGTAATAATTGTTCCGCAAGCGTTGTTGGTGTATCAAGGATAAATTTTGCAACATGCAGATTTGAAAAAAATGGCTATGACTTAGCACGGAAACAAGCCGTTAAGGCTTGGAACAGGAGAGATGACAAATGAATATTTTAGTTGCCTGCGAGGAATCGCAGAGGGTGACAATTGAATTTAGAAAGCTCGGTCATAATGCTTTTAGCTGTGACATCATTGATTGTTCAGGCGGTCACCCTGAATGGCATATAAAGCAAGATGTTTTACCGTTGCTAAATGGCAACTGCTCATTTAAAACTGTTGACGGTGAGTTGCATACAATTGATGGCAAATGGGATATGATTATCGCTCACCCAGCTTGCACGAGATTATGTACTACTGGGCAGAGGTGGTTATACTACGGCGATAAAAAATACCGCTCAAAGAAGATTTCTGAACAGCAAAAAGCAATTGTATTTTTTATGCAAATTGCTCTTGCTGATTGTGAGAAAATCGCAATTGAAAATCCTCAAGGAATTATGTCAACAGCATATAGAAAGCCTGATTGCATTTACAATCCATACGATTTTGAGGGCAAAACAGAATGTAAAAAGACTTGCCTTTGGTTGAAAGGATTACCTCCTCTTAAATCAACGAGAAAAGTTCATTTGCCGATTTCAAAAAGAACACACGGAATTTTTAAAAGTCATTTTGACGGTAGAGTTATAGGTTGGAATACCTCAGAATGCTCAAAAATGAGAAGTAAAACGCCTGTCGGAGTAGCAAAAGCGATGGCAGAACAATGGACAAAGGAGAGCTGACAATGGCAAGTTGTAAGGATTGTATGCACGAATACAAATGTTTTTTATTTGGTGCAGTTGAAAAAAAACTTCGATTCAGCAGAGGATGCCGTAAGAGCGTGGAATCAGTCTATTGAGGAAGGTGAAGAGTGATGGATTTTGTGCTAAACAAAGAAACGATGGAGTTTGAACCAGTCAAACCACCGTATAAAACCGTTGAAATCAGATGTGAAACCAAAGAAGATTACAACGATTTTGAAAAGATTGTAGCTTTAAGTCAGCCGAAAAAGCCTATTCCAGCTGATGAACAGGTTATCCGTTATGTGACTACATACGAATGTCCCAACTGCGGAAGGCAATTCAGAAACAACGGCTCATTGAATTACTGCTATAATTGTGGGCAGAGGTTGGATTGGTCAGATGAAATGGACGGTGAAAAGTAATGGCATTTCCCGAAAAGCTAAAAGCGTTAAAAGAGCGTGAAAACAATGATTGAAAAAGAATTAAAAATCCGTGATATTTGTGGTGACTATGCTTTGGATATACCGTTCGCAGACGGTAGTGTAAACACGATATACTTTAATTCAAAACGAAATGCCGAAACAGTTAAGCATATTATCGAAGTTGACGGTAGTAAACCCAATCATGCTACGGTGTGTGAAATGGAAGAAATCAGGTACGGAAAGTGGGAATACGACAGTGGGGATGTCGGCTATACAAATTATTTATGTTCTGAGTGTAAAAATTTTCTCACTTTTTACGAGGACATTGATTTGTATCCATATTGTCCTTACTGCGGAGCCAAAATGGATAAGGAGTGAAAGCAATGACAAGAAATGAACTTGAAAGGTATTTAGGCAGATGTGTGACAATTACTCTTTTGGATAACACTGTAATTGAGGGTACTTTACATAAGACGGGTGAAAAAGCCTTTGAAAACGACCCTAATTTATCAGTACCGGTTAATTTTTATTTTTGCATTGATGTAAATAATAAAGTAGTTAAAAATACCGCATTCAGAGTATCACACATCCGGAGAATCAGTTGTTGCGAAAAGTTAATGACAAACTTTGAAAAAATCAAACAGATGTCAATTGACGAAATGGCTCGTAGCTGTATAGACTTTTTCAGTTGCCCATATGGCATATCAGGTGACCCACCATATATTAATTGTAATTGCAAAATAGGTGAAAAGTTTAAGTATAATTGCATTGACTGCACAAAACATTGGCTTGAAAGCGAGGTAGATACGGATTGACAGCAAAAGAGATTAAGGACATTAACCGAGAGATTTCACGGCTCAGGGCGAAAATGGCACGGATTCAGGCCGAGGCGGACAACACAGCGGTAACGCTGGGCGAACGAATTGTCCCGTCAGGTCAGACATCCGACAGGGTGGGCAATGCGGTGGTGCAGATTGCAGATATTCAAAGGGATATTCAGAACCTTGAAATTCGCAGGAACTCGGCTCTGAACAGCCTCTCCCGTGAAGACTTTGTGGAGAATTGCCTGTTTATGCACCTCGGCTTAAAATACAGCTGGGCGAAGATTGCAGTCGATACAGGCGGAATCAATACCCCCGACAACATAAGAATTATGTGCAACCGCCACCATTGGTAAAAGTTGTTCGGTTTTTCGGTTTCAGGGTGATATAATGTAAACTGAAGAAAGCAACAAAACGACATAGGCATTTATGTCCTCCTAAAATAAATTGCACAGACCGCTCTCATTTGAGGGCGGTTTTGTGTTGTGAGGGAAAATCAGATAAAAGAGGTGAGGTGATTGCCCAATGAGAAAAATTTAATACCGTTTACATCTGACCAAAGCCGTGATGAAGCCGTGAAAAACGGAGCAAAGGGCGGTAAGGCTTCGGGCAAGTCACGCCGCCGTAAAAAGAGTATGAAACAGGTTATGGATATGTTACTTTCGTTGCCTGCCAACACTCCTGCCGACTGGGAAATGCTTATTGATATGGGAATTAATGTTGATGAGATTGACGAAGATTTGGTCAATAATTTGCTCGTTGTAAATGCGGCACTTCTCAAAAAGGCTAAAACAGGTGATGTTAATTCCATTAAAGAATTAAGAAACATTATCCGTGACAATGTTTTTGAAAATCATAAAATCAAGCTCGACAATGCCTATCTCGACATTGAACGCAAAAAGGCTGAACCGCCAAAGAGTGACGGTTCGGAGTACAAAGGAATACCGGCTAATATGGTTGCACCGTCGTTTTCGTCGGTGCTTTTTGATATTGAGGGTAAAGAACATTCGGAATATGTTTTCCCCGGCGGAAGAGGTTCAACAAAATCGTCTTTCGTCAGTCTGAATGTTATTGATTTGCTTATGAAGAACGAGGATATGCACGCCTGTATTTTTCGTCAGGTAGCCGACACTCTGCGCAGTTCGGTGTATCAGCAGATTTTGTGGTCAATCTCTGCTCTCGGTCTTGAAAGCGAGTTTAACTGCACCGTGTCACCTCTCGAAATCACGAGGGTAAGCACAGGACAAAAAATATACTTCCGTGGAGCAGATGATCCGGGCAAGATTAAATCAATCAAAGTACCGTTCGGCTATATCGGCGTTGTGTGGTTTGAAGAACTTGACCAGTTCACCGGCGAGGAGGCTGTCAGAAAGATTGAACAGTCGGTGATTCGCGGCGGTGACACGGCTTTTAAATTTAAATCGTTCAACCCTCCGAAATCTGCACAGAACTGGGCGAACAAGTATGTTAAAATCCCCCGTCAAGACAGGCTTGTTATTGAGAGTACATACCTTACAGTACCGTCAAAATGGCTCGGAAAGCCGTTTATAGATGACGCAGAGTTCCTGAAAGAAACAAACCCTACCGCTTATGAAAACGAGTATATGGGCATTGCTAACGGCACAGGCGGCAATGTATTTGATAATGTTGTTATTCGTGAGGTCACAGATGACGAAATTCAGACCTTTGACAGATTTTACAGAGGAGTTGACTGGGGCTGGTATCCTGATCCGTTTGCCTATGATTGTATGACTTATATTCCAAGTCAACACAAGCTCATTATTTTTGACGAGGAACATTGCAACAAAAAAAGCAACAGGGAAACAGCCGAATTGCTCAGAACTAAGCACGGAGTTACAAGCAATGATTTAATCACTTGCGACAGTGCAGAACAGAAGTCAGTCGGCGATTACAGGGCTGACGGTTTAATGGCTCGTTCGGCAGAAAAAGGACCCGGTTCGGTTGTTTACTCGATGAAGTGGTTGCAGTCTTTACGGGAGATTGTGATTGATAACACACGCTGTCCGCATACTGCACAGGAGTTTCTCGACTATGAATACGAGCGTGACAAGGACGGCAATGTTATCAGCGGTTATCCCGATAAGGACAACCACCATATTGACGCTGTCAGATATGCAATGAACAGAGTATGGAAACGCAGAGGTGAATAATGGGACTTATAGATTTTTTGAAGGGAGTGTGGAGGCGAATGTTTCCGCTTGAAAATATTCGGCAGGCACTTAATTTACGGCTTGCGATTACGGCAGAAATGCAAAAGGCTATCGGCGTATGGCAAAACTGCTATGTCGGCAAAGCTCCGTGGCTTGATGAAAATGTCATCAGTTTGAGGCTTGAGCAGTCAATCACAAGGGAGTTTGCTAACATTACGCTTAACGAAATGACGGTGAACATCTCAAATGAAACGCTGTCAAAATTGTTTGAAACTGCAACCGAGGAGCTTAATTCGGAGTTACAGTCAGGTCTTGCAACAGGCGCAATGGTCATCAAGCCTTTGGGCGGTGACAGGGTACAATATATCTCGGCAAATGCTTTTGTGCCGATTGAGTTTGACGCAAAGCACAGGCTTGTAAAGGTCATCTTCCCCGAATTTAAGAAAATCGGTGACAACTACTACACAAGGCTTGAATATCACAGCCTTGATAAGGACAAGGGCTTGACTGTTACTAACACGGCTTACCGTTCGTCATCATCCGAGGTTCTCGGTACTGAAATTCCTCTCGCTGTCATTGACGAGTGGGCAGACTTACCGCCTGCGGTCACATACCCCGATATGAAAAGACCTGCATTTGGTTATTTCAGAGTGCCGATTAAAAACACGGTTGACGGCTCATCATGCGGTATGTCGATTTTTGACAGCGGACTTGAAATCATTCAGAAAGCTGATATGCAGTTCGGACGGCTTGACTGGGAATTTGAAAGCGGAGAGCGTGCAATTCATGTTGATTCTGCCGCATTAAAAGACGGCAAAGCCGACAGACTTAACAGGCGTTTGTACCGTGCCGTTGATGTGGATTTGGGCGACGAAGAACTGTTCAAGGACTTTTCGCCTGCATTCCGACAGTCCGACATTACGGACGGCTTAAATACATATCTGCGTATGATTGAATTTGCGGTCGGTCTTGCATACGGTGACCTTTCAAACCCCGAAACAGTTGCAAAGACTGCTACGGAGATTAAGTCGGCAAAGGACAGAAAGTACAACACCGTGTCGGCAATTCAGAAACAGCTTCGCTATTGCCTTGATGACTTGGTGTATGCTCTTGCCTTTTACAATTCGCTGACAACAAGCGGTTATTCGTTTGTATGCGATTTCAAGGACAGTATTCTGACCGATGAAGAAACCGAACGCAAGCAGGATATTCAGGACTTAAACCTTGGTATTATGCGACCTGATGAGTACCGTATGAAGTGGTATGGAGAGGACGAAAAGACAGCGAAAAAGAATCTTCCGCAGTCCTCTGAGGTTATCGAATAATGTTCACTCCGACTGAAATTGAGGCTTTGCCCTCGGCTATGGAACAGTTGTACCGCAGTTTACAGTTAAATATTATGTCCGACCTTACGGAGCGTTTGAAAGCTAACGGTGAGGAGATAACCTCTGCCGCCGATTGGCAGATTAACAGGCTTTATGAATTGGGCGTGAGCAAGGACGAAATAGACAGCCTTATTCAAAACACGCTCGATGTGTCTGACGATGAAATCGACAGAATCTATGACGAAGTCGTGAAATCGGGATATGCAAGAAATGAGGAGCTTTATACAAGCAAGGGCAAAGAGTATATTCCTTATGCGGAAAATAAACAGTTGCAACAACTTGTAAAGGCGGTCAAAAATCAGACAAAATCGGAGTACAGGAACATTACAGGCTCACTCGGATTTGCCGTGAGAAATGCCGACAATACGCTGTCATTTACTCCGCTTGCGGACTTTTACCAACGCGCTCTTGACAACGGACTTATGCAGATTGCAAGCGGTGCGGTTGATTATAACACAGTCCTTAAAAAAGCGGTTAAAGCTATGACCGACAGCGGATTGCGTACCGTTGATTATGCAAGTGGTTGGAGCAATCGTGTTGATGTGGCGGCACGCAGGGCGTTGATGACAGGCTTTAATCAGGTTGTCGCAAAGGTCAACGAGGACAACGCCGAACAGCTTGGCACGGAATATTTCGAGGTCAGCTATCACCGTGGTGCAAGACCGACACATCAGGCGTGGCAGGGCAGAGTGTACGGCAAAAAGGAGCTTGAAACCGTCTGTGGATTGGGTACGGTCACAGGTCTTTGCGGTGCGAATTGCTATCACAGCTATTCGCCGTTTATCAAGGGTGTTGACAAGCCGACATACAGTGATGAAGAACTTGACCGCATGAACGAGGAAGAGAACACGCCGAAAGAATACAACGGCAGACAGTACACGGCATATGAGGCACAGCAGAGGCAAAGACAGCTTGAAACCGCAATGCGTGCCGACCGACAGAAGATTGAACTGCTCACACAGGGCGGTGCCGATGACGATACAATCACAGGCGCAAAGGTCAGATATTTTCAAAGGCAGGACGAATATGTAAAGTTTTCCAAGGCAATGAACCTCCCTCAGCAATGGGAAAGAGTAACCGTAAACGGCAAAAATGCTTTAGGCTCAAAACTCCCGAAAAAAGCAGGGAATGTCAATAAGGTTTCAAGTGAATCTGTTCACCGTATTTCGGATAGCAGTACACCGAAAAACAACGCTGAAATTATACGCAAAGATGTTGCAAAAACCGAAAACAGTGGTATAATAAAATTTGAAAAGGGTGTTACAGAAAAAGTTCAAAATGCTTTTAATACCGAGTTTGAAACAATGCAAGAAAAGTTCGGTGAGATAACAACGATTTCAAGTGTTGGCGTACTTAATTTTAAAAATTCAACAGACTATGGTGCATTTTATGATAATTCCGGAGAGCTATTATTGAGATTTGCCAACAAGAAAAATGCGTTGTTTGAACACGAACAAAAAGCCCAAAAAATGAAAAAATCAGGTGAATGGTCTTCGGCACATCCTTTGCATACTTTTAGACACGAAATAGGTCACGCAATACAGCTTGAACATAAGTTGAATGACCCATTGTGGGATGATAAACTTGAGAAAATCATAGACATAATGGAAGAAGTAAATCCTGAAGATGTTTCTTTATATGGATTTACAACACTTGACGAGTTCATTTCCGAATGTATAGCTGAAAGTATGACAAAAAAAGCAAGAGCAACTTCAAAGCGAGTGGCAAGAATAATTCGAGGAGTTGATTAGTTTGACGGATTCTTTTTTTAAATATATGAAGTATTCTCACCTTGTCAGAGGAAAAAGAATAATTAATGATGACGCTCCTATAGAGATAAAAGATGAAGTAAGAAAACTTGACAATGATTATTTCAAAAAAACAGGTCGACATATGATTATTGTTCCGGACTGAAAAACTTAATACATCAAATCAGCACTTTGAGAAATCAGAGTGCTTTTTTATTGCATTTAAACCCGTCGATTTTGACCGGTTTAGAAAGGTGGTGACAGAATGAAAATCAGAGTAACAACAGCATTTAATGACAGGCAGAACGGCTATGTAACCCGACCTGTGAATGAAGTTTTTGAATGTTCCGAGCAGAGAGCAAAGGAACTCATTGACGGCGGTTTTGCAGAAGAGGTCAAGCCTGACGCTCCCAAAAAGCCGAGAGCCAAAGCAGTTAAAACAGAAAAAGCAGATTAAGCGCCCTTGCATTTGATTGCATAGGTGCTTTTATTTTACCCTGCCGTAGGTTATAACGGCTGAATTTCTACCGCAGGCAAAGCGGAATACAAGCTATGCAGAAAGGACTTACTATGAAGAATATACACACACTTCTCTCCGAAATCGGCTTTACAGTTCCCGAAGATAAAAAGGCTGACTTTGAAAAAGCCTTTGCGGATAATTACAAAACTGTGTCAGAGGTTGAAAAGCTCCGCACATCAAGGGACAACTACAAGTCACAGCTTGAAACTGCACAGACTGCACTCAAAAAGTTTGAGGGTGTCAATGTGGACGAGCTCAAGGGCGAAATCAAAAAGCTCAACGGCGAACTTGAAACAAAGGAAAACGAGTATCAGATAAAAATCGCCGATATGGAGTTTAACTCTGTTCTTGACACCGCTGTTTCAAAGAGCGGTGCGAAAAATGCAAAGGCTGTCAAGGCTCTGCTTGACCTAGAAAACCTGAAAACATCTAAAAATCAGGCAGATGACATCAAAAAGGCTCTCGAACAGGTTAAGTCCGAAAACGGCTATATGTTCGGTTCTGACGAGCCTTTTCAGAATCCTGTCGGTGCAACCGAAACAGGTAACGGCGGTACAGGCTCAAATCCGCTTGCGTCAATGCGTGCGGCTATGGGACTTTCTGCCGAAAAGAAATAATTTTATTAAATCTATGAGGTGATTTTATTATGGCAAACACAATTGCACTTTTTAAACAGTACACAGCGTTGCTTGATGAGGTCTATAAGCAGTCGGCACTCACAAGCAAAATTGACGGTGCGTCAGACCTTGCAACACAGGGTGCTAACGCAAACGAGCTTATCATTCCGATGCTCACAATGGACGGTCTTGCTAACTACTCACGCAACAGCGGTTATGTTGACGGCGATGTTGAGCTTACGAACGAAACCGTGAAATGTAACTTTGACCGTGGCAGAATGTTTACGGTTGACACAATGGACAACGCAGAAACGGCAGGCATTGCATTCGGCAGACTTTCGGGCGAGTTTATCCGCACAAAGGTTGTTCCCGAGCTTGACGCTTTCCGCTTTGCAAAGTATGCCGGTACAAGCGGTATTTCTTCCGTGAGTGCAACTCTCACAACAGGCGAAGAGGTTGTAAAGGCTCTCCGCACAGCCTCAACAAAAATGGATGAGGACGAAGTTCCTTTCGAGAACAGACACCTTTTCATCACATCACCGCTTTACGGTCTTGTGCAGGACCTTGATACAACAAAGTCAAGGGAGGTTCTCAGCCGTTTTGCAGATACCACACTTGTTCCTCAGTCAAGATTCTATACAGCGATTGAACAGCTTGACGGCACATCCTCAAGCAAGGAAAAGGGCGGTTACAAAAAGGCGACTTCAGGCAAGAATATCAACTTTATGATTATTCACGGCTCTGCTCCGATTCAGTTCACAAAGCACCTTGACACAAAGGTTATTGAGCCGTCAGTTAATCAGAGTTCTGACGGTTGGAAGTTTGGTTATCGTATGGTCGGTATTGCCGATGTTTACGAGAATAAAAAGGCAGGTATCTACTGCCATTCAGCCGTAGAGGCTTAAAGGAGTGTTACTATGACCGCTTATGCCGATGAAGGCTATTACATCTCTGAATATCTCTGTGGCAGAAAGGCGGTCATTGTTTCCGCCTTTGATTATTATGCACGCTCTGCAACCCTGCTCATTAAGGCGTACACAGGCGAAAATGTTGACGGAAACAATATTCCCGAAAGCGTAAAACTCTGCTGTTGTGAGCTTGCAGAGCTTGTATATAACGATGAAAAGCAGTCTGCAAATTCAGGAATTTCATCCGCAAGCGTCGGTGATGAATCCGTAAGCTATGTGTCCGAAGAAGAGCGTAAAACCGCCCATGGAAAGGCTGTCAGACACACAATTTACAAGTATCTTGCCGACACCGATTTGCTGTACAGAGGTGGTCGCAGATGATTATTACCCCTGAAAGCTCCTGCACAATCTACAGATTCAACGGCTCAGGCTATGACCGATATTTCATTCCCGAATGTCATTGGCAGGAGAACAAGGCTCGCAATGTGCTTAAAAGCGGAATGCAGAACGCTGACAGCGTGACGGTGTATATTCCGATTGAATCCGCAGGGCTTTCGCTCGGCTTTAAAAAGCCGGGCGAAAACCTTTTTGCAGGTCAGCTCTGTACCCCTCAGAACAGCGCACAGGACATTATTATTAAGGGCGAGAGTAATTTTACCTTTAATAATTCAAACCCTCAGAGCGTGTCACAGAGCCTTAAAACGCTAAAGCAAAAACACAGGTGCTATGCGGTTATGTCGATTGATGAAAAGCTCTACGGCGTAACCGATTTACAGCACATCAAAATTTCAGCGAGGTGATTGCATGAAGATTGTTCAACCGCCCGATTTTGTCATCAAGTCGAAAAACGGTACGGCAGGTTTCCTCTGGGATAAAAAGTTTGCAGTCCGCAAAAATGCCGATGTGTTAAAGGTGCAAAAGTATGTTGACAGCACGGTTTTACGATTGATGAAACCCTATACACCGTTCAGAAACGGTATGCTTGAAAAGTCGGCAACCCTCTCAACGGTTATAGGCTCGGGCGAAATTCATCAGAACACACCGTATGCGAGGTATCTCTACTACGGCAAAGTTTACGGTCCTAATATCCCGATTAAGGAAAACGGTGTTATTGTGGGCTATTTCAGCCCTAAAGGACAGAAGAAACACCCCACAGGTAAAATGCTTGTTTATTCTCGGGCAAAGCACTCTCTTGCCGGCAAGATGTGGTTTGAACGAATGAAAGCCGACCATAAAAAAGAGATTTTACAGGGTGCTGCTAAAGTGGCAGGAGGCACGGCAGAATGAACATAATTGAACTTATGCAGAGCATTGTGATGAGCTTTCCAAAGCTGAACGATGTTCTGCACATTGACTACACAACCCCCGACACCGACAGCTACGGCTTATCTCCGACAGGCGATACGCTGATTAAATCCGATGTTCTCGGCAATCAGGAGCGACAGCACACATTCATCTTGTACGCTGTTTATCAGTCGGTTAATGACTATGACCGACTTGCCAACAGCGGACTTATTAACGAGTTACAGCTGTGGCTTGAAAAACAGGCAAAAGGGCAAACGCTGACCGTAACGATTGGCAACAATGAGCTTGCAGGTACGCTCACAAAAATAACCTGTTCAAACGGTATGCTTTATGACATACCCGACAGCAATTTAATTGGTAATGTAATGTATCAGTTACAGATTACCGCAGATTACAAAATCGAAAGTGAGGAATTTTAATTATGGCAACAACACCCGATATCGGTAAACTCAAAAGAAGTTATCTTATGCACTACATTGACGCTTCGTTTGGTGGCGAAACCCCTAAGTGGTTTTTGATTGGTCGTGACATTGAGGATATGTCCGTTGAACTCAACCCCGACACAGAAACAGTCAAGAACATTCTTGATGAAACCGTTGTAAACGATAACGGCTATGAACCGTCAATTGACGCAGACACTTATTACGCAAACACAGGCGATGCAATCTACGAAAAGATTAAGGATATTGCAATGAACCGACTTACAGGTGATGACTGCAAGACTGCAATTCTTGAAGTCCTTGTTGATAAGAAGACAGGTCCGTATGACGCTTGGACTGAAACCTGTATCGTAAAGCCACAGTCCTACGGCGGTGCTCAGGGCGGTGTGAACATTCCGTTCAACATCGCATTTAACGGCGACAGACAGCAGGGTACGGCTACAATTGAGAAGAAAGTGCCGGCCTTTACCGCAACGGTTTAATCTTTGGGGAGGGATTGATTTATGCAGAAACTTGTTTTTGACAGAGGTTACAAGGAGTATCAGATTGGCGATGACGAAAACGCAGTAATCCGTATCAACACCACGGATGTGGGCATTCTCGCAAGGCTCAACGAGGCAGTCAAGAATATTGAGCAGATTCAGAAGAAGTATGAAAACGCTGAAAAAGCTGAAAACACAGACGCAATTCAGCTTATCACCGAGTGCGACAAGGACATCAGAGAACAGATTAACTACATTTTCGGTTCGGATGTCTGCACGGTTGCCTTTGGTGAAATTAACTGTCTTTCACTTGCGGGCGGTAAGCCGATTTTCGAAAACTTCCTTGAAGTGCTTATTCCTGTTATGCAGGCTGATTTTGAATCGGCACAGAAAATTTCCAATAAGAAAGTCGGAAAATACACTTCACAGGTGAAAAAGTGATTGAATTACTGCCGAAAAGCCTTGAGGTTGACGGCAGAAACTACGAAATCAATTCCGACTTCCGTGTTGCTCTGCTGATTTTCAAAGCCTATGCAGACGATGATCTGAACGATTTTGAAAAATGCCGAGTGTGTGTCGAGTGTCTTTACAAGGAAATTCCCGAAAATTACCAAAAGGCACTTGACAGGGCAACTTGGTTTCTTGACGGCGGAGATATTCCACAGGGCAAACAGCTCCCCGTTCGTGTGCTTGATTGGGAACAGGACGGACATATAATCTTCCCTGCTCTCAATAAGGTTGCAGGAGTGGAAACACGCACAGTCGATTATATGCACTGGTGGACTTTTCTCGGCTTGTTCAATGAAGTGGGTGACGGTTTGTTTACACAGGTGATTTCAATACGCACCAAAAAGGCAAAGCATAAAAAGCTCGACAAAACCGAACGGGATTTTTACAGCGAACATAAAGAACTTA
>ERZ1673743.2012-NODE-2012-length-19425-cov-4.363810_pt1 | contig 19425 bp, 16 predicted proteins | sample MGYA00580197_ERZ1673743 | MGnify/ENA primary metagenome ERZ1673743 (study PRJEB41218, sample SAMN15661795) | gut metagenome | host: Homo sapiens | place: Canada: London | collected 2015-08-20/2019-03-30 | study: EMG produced TPA metagenomics assembly of... | reverse complement strand
CCGGTGCGATCCAGGTACTGCCTACAGGCAAGGGCTACCAGCGCAATGTCGTGATCGAGGAGTTCACCGGCACATGGTGCGGCTACTGCCCCCAGGGCATAGTGACCATGGAGGCCCTGCGCGAGAAATATACCGACGGCAGCGTGATTCCGGTGGCCGTACATTACAATGACCCCATGGCTGTGGATTCATATTTCCCGATCACCCAGGCATACTCTAATGGCAATTTCCCCTCGGCAGTCATCAACCGCGCGACAATGACGTACATCTATCCTACCGACGACTGCGTGGATGACATCGAGCTCTTCATGACATATCCTGCTCCGGCCAAAGTCACCGCCACTGCCATGTTCAACGAAAAGAAGAACGGCGTGATCTTCAACACCAAGTCTGCATTCTCGTATGACAACGACAAGGCGTCTGAAGACTATATCCTGGCATTCGCCGTGACCGAAGACAACGTCGGCCCCTACATGCAGACCAGCAACTACTCCGGCTCAAGCCTTCCCGGCTGGGGCGACAAACCCGCCAAGGTAGAAACCATCTATAATGACGTGGCCCGCCAGATCAACAGCGCACGCGGCCTTCTGGGCACCATCCCCGAATCAGTGGTTGCCGGCCAGGAATACGAGTACACCTATGAACTCAAATTCACCGCCGACAGCAAAATCGAGCACTGGATCAACCTGAATGCCATCGTCTACCTGCTCAACAGGAAGACCGGCATCGTCGAGAACGCCTGCATGGTAAAGGCCGGTGACCTTGCCGCCATCAACAATGTGTTCACCGACGCCGACGCCGATGCCGACGCTCCGGTTGAATACTACAACCTGCAGGGCATACGTGTCAGCGAACCCGCCGCCGGTATCTACATCCGCCGCCAGGGCTCGACCGCCAAAGTCGTTGCCATCGACTGAACCCGCCCCTCTTAACAATATAATATAATGACGGACAGCGCCGTGTCAGATGTAAACACGGCGCTGTCTGTTTTACATCATCCCGCTATTTATACTATTTTAACGGGGATGACGTTATATATGAAAAATACCGACATCTGTAATGCCTGCGAAAACAAATCCACTGGTCTCGGTCATAGTGCCCATATATAATGCGGCACCGTGGCTTGCCGATATGCTCGACTCACTGAAAGCCCAGGAGTACGGCAACTTCGAGGCATTGCTGGTAAACGACGGCTCGACCGACGATTCGGCCGACATCTGCCGTCTGCGTGTCGGTGACGACAGCCGTTTCATACTGCTCGACAAACCCAACGGGGGCCTGTCGTCGGCCCGCAACCATGGCCTGGCACATGCCCGCGGCGAATGGATTACATGCCTCGACGCCGACGACGCCCTGCAGCCCAACGCCCTGCGCCGCTATCTGGAGACAGCCCGCGACACCGGCGCCGACATCGTGGTGGGCGGTTTCGAGTATTCCGAGACAAAACCACCTGTACCGCTGGCCGCCCTTCCGCGAATCATCGCACCGCGGACTGCCATAAAAATCGGCCTCCACCAGTCAATCAGGCTGAATGCCGCCTGGGGCTCTCTATACCGCCGCGACATATTCTTCCCCGACGGGCCGCGTTACCGCGAGGGGCGATGGTATGAGGATCTCGACATCTTCTACCGGCTTTTTGAAAGAGCCTCAAGAATTGCATATCTGCCGGAAAAGCTGTATTTTTACCGCCGGAATCCCCAGAGTTTCATAAACACGATAAGCCCGGGACGCTTTGACGTGCTCGATGTGACCGACGAGATTCTCACGCATTACCGGGGCACGGACCTTGAACGCGCCGCACGCGACCGCCGTTTCAGCGCGCACTACAACATGCTTGTAATGATGTATGCCAACGACTGCGTGGACGCCGCCATGGAATCGCGGTGCCTGGCCGTAATCAGGCAGGAACGCATCGCCGAACTCTTTGCCCCGGGCGTACGGATCAAGAACCGACTCGGAGCCGCGGCATCGCTGTTTGGCACGCGATTTATCAAATTATTAGCACGACATTACAGATGAACATAGTCACCCTCAACATACCCGGCCTCGACTGGCAGACCGGCGTTCTGGCCAAGCAGATAGTCAATGACCATCCCGCCCCGTTCAGGGTGATACTTGCCGTGAAAAAAGGGGGGAGTTTCGTGGCCCGCTCTTTCCTGAAATCATATCCAGCCGAACTGGTTGAGTTTTTCGGCGAGGTAGACCTTCACCGCCCCTCGACAAAATACAAGAAGGGGACACTGGTGAGGATGCTCCCCCACGTGCCGCTGTGGATTCTGAACAGCATGCGCCGTACCGAGGCCACATTGCTGAAAATGAAACAGCACCTGCGCGAGCCCCGCGTGCCGCACCTCGACCTGGAGCCCGAAATTGCCGACCGCCTGCGCGACGGCGTGCCTGAAGTATTGCTGATTGATGATGCCGTCGACAGCGGCACCACAGCCCGCGGCGTGATTGACGCCGTGCTCCGCATCAATCCCAAGGCACGCGTCAAGGTCATGGCCATCACAGTCACCACAGACTCGCCGCTTGTCATGGCCGACTATTATACCTACAACAACGGCACGCTTGTGAGATTCCCCTGGTCAAAAGACTACAAGAACAGATGATTGCCGTCGACCTCGACGGGACTCTGGTAACCCGCAACACATTCAGGATTTTCGCCGGTTTCCTGCATCGGCGCATACTTCAGCGGCGCCGTATCGCCGATCTGGCGCGTTGTGGATTCTGGGGGGTGGCACGCCGGTTCAATATGGTCAGCCACCGGCGCCTGAAATGGGAACTGATGAAAATAGCCGACCGCACGCTCACGCCGGAAGACTATGACGCCCTTGCTGACGAGATAATGCAGTATCTGAACCCGCGTGTCATGGATTACGTGGCCGGAAAGCCGTGGGTACTCGCCACAGCGGCTTCCGCCGAATATGTGGTGCCGCTTGCCCGGCGGCTCGACTGTCTCCACGTCATCGCCACAGAGCGGCCTGCGTCGCGCCGTTTCAAGGATTATACCGAATCGCGCGGCGCCGAAAAACTGCGCCGGGTACAGGCTGTTACGGGTATCGCAGGCATTGACGTGGCACTAAGTGACCACCCCGACGATCTCCCGCTACTCTCGGCCGCGCACACGCCGGTGCTTGTAAACCCCGCCGCCGCCACACTCGCCGACCCGCGGATAAAAGCCCTCGGCGCCACCGTGTGGCACGACTGATCAGGCTTTCTCAGACAGTTCGAGCCAACGCATCTCTTTTTCGTCGATTATGTCGGCCAGTTCCGAAAAGCGTGCCGACTTCGCCGCGATGTCGCCGGTCACCTCGCCCGATGCAAATTCAGCCTCGAGTGCCGATTTCTCGGCATTAAGCTCCTCAAGTTCGGTTTCCAGCGTCTCGAATTCGCGGCGCTCCTTGAAAGTGAGTTTCTCGCGGCGCTGACGCTCGGGGCGGTTCCCCTTGCTTTCCGCCGGCACCTGCATGGCGGCAGTCTCGGCCTGCGCGGCTTTCCTGCGCTCGTCGGCCCAGGCACGATACTCGCTGTAATTGCCGGGGAAATCACGTATCTCGCCGTCACCCTCGAAGACAAACAGATGGTCGACAATCGAGTCGAGGAAGAACCTGTCGTGCGAAATCACAATCAGACATCCGGTGAACTTCTGCAGGTAATCCTCAAGGATGCCGAGCGTAACAATGTCGAGGTCGTTGGTAGGCTCGTCGAGTATCAGGAAATTGGGCGAACGCATCAGCACCGTGGCCAGATGCAGGCGCGCAAGCTCGCCGCCGCTGAGTTTCGCTATGTACTTCTGCTGGTCTTTGGGGGTGAACAGGAAGTGCTGGAGGAACTGCATCGGCGAGAAATGCACGCCGTCGTTCACCACGATATCCTCGGCCAGATCGGTGACGGCATCAATCACTTTCTTGCCGGGGTCAAGGGCTATCCCCTCCTGGCAATAGTAGCCGAATTTCACGGTTTCTCCGATTTCCCACCGGCCCGAATCGGCCTCCACGAGTCCTTGCAACATCTTTATGAAAGTGGACTTGCCCACACCGTTGGGGCCGACTATGCCCACCTTCTCATAGCGCGCGAAAACATAGTTGAAATCGTTGACAATCTTCTTATCGCCGAACGATTTGCTTATGTGGTGCGCCTCGAAAATCTTCGAGCCTATGTATGTCGATTTCACATTCAGCGCCACCTGCTTTTCGTCGAGATTCACCTGCGAACGCCGTTTCAGGTCATGGAAAGCGTCGATGCGGTACTGTGCCTTTCCCGCGCGGGCCTGGGGCTGGCGGTTCATCCATTCCTGCTCGCGGCGCAGGGTATTCTTCACCTTGGCCAGTTCCTGGCTCATGGCATTTATGCGTTCGGCGCGCCGGCGCAGGTAATTGTCATAGTTGCCGGGATAGGAATATATCTGCTCGCGGTCAATCTCTATGATGCGGTTGCACACGCGGTCAAGGAAATAGCGGTCGTGCGTCACCATAAGCAATGTCATGCGCGAGCGTCGCAGATTCCCTTCAAGCCATTCAATCAGCGCGATGTCGAGGTGGTTGGTGGGCTCGTCGAGCAACAGCACGTCAGGTTCGGCCGCCATCAGGCGTGCCAGGGCAAGACGCTTTTTCTGACCGCCTGAAAGATTATCGACCTGTTCGTCCATATCCGTCACCCCCATCTGCGTGGCCAGTCTTACTGCGCGGTCGGCGGTACCCTCCGGGTCGCCCGGGGCAAGGCTGAGGGCATCCCTGACGGTGATGCCCAACTCGAAACGCGGCACCTGCTCGAGCATACCCACCCGCAGGCCCGACCGCGGCGTGACGGTTCCGCTGTCGGCGCCCTCAAGCCCGGCTATACAGCGCAGCATGGTGGTCTTGCCGGTACCGTTTTTGGCGATGATACCGATTTTGTCACCTTCGTCGACACCGAACGTGACGTCGGCGAACAGCATCCTGTCGCCGTAACTCTTGGTAAGATTCTCGATCTGCAGACACGTGGCCATAACCTTATAGTCTAAATTCATGGCAAAGTTAACATGTTTATCGCGGATTATTGCTAATTTTGCACAAATAAGAATATACCGATAAGAATATACCGACAACGATATACACCCACATCCTCAAGATGAGAATAACCGCCAGAATAATCGCCACGCTTGCCTGTGCGCTCGCCCTCACCGGCGCAGCCGGGGCACAGTCGGCCGACGGACGTCACACATATTTTCCCTACCCCATCGTGCCCGAAAGCATGCAGGGCCTCACCGAGCGCTCCAATTTCCTGATGGAACATTTCTGGGATTTCTGCGACTTCAAGACCGCGTTCTCGTCGAAATCGAAGATGCAGGCGGCGTTCAACGACTATGCCGCAATCATGCCTTTCGCCACAGCCGAGAATACCCGCGAGTCTATCGACCGTCTCATAAAGCAGGTCTCGAAGAATCCGAAGAACCTGCTGTCGCTGGCCGAGATGGCCGAAGGGGCATTCTACGCCGACACCGCCCAGATACGTTGCGACGACTGCTACCTGCCGTTCGCCCGTGCGGCGGCCGCAAATAAAAAGATTTCCAAAGCCGAACGCGCCCGTTTCGACTATCAGACCCGTTCGCTCGGCGGCTCGCAGGTAGGCATGACAGCCCCCGACTTCATGTATACCACCCCCGACGGACAGACCGGGCGCCTTTCGGAAATAGCGGAAGGCCCCTACATCCTGCTGTTCGTCAACGACCCCACCTGCGACGAATGTAACCTGGCACGCATACGTCTGCAGGCCGATATCAGCCTCGACTGGCTCATTGACAACGGCCACATGAAGGTCATCAGCATCTACCCGGGCCTCTCCAATCCCGAATGGGTGGAGCAGACCAAAGATTACAGCGACAAGTGGATTGTCGGCGCATGCCCCGACATCGACGAGTTTTACGACATGCGCCAGACCCCGACGATATATTATCTCAACGGCAAGCATCAGATACTGTCGAAGAGTTTCGACATCGACCGGCTGCTGAACGCATTCTACATCGTGGCCGAGAAATTCAAAAAGTCGGCGCAATGAAGATAGCAATGCTCATATCGGGCGGCGTTGACAGCGCTGTGGCCGCCCACAGACTCGTGGAGCAGGGGCATGACCTGCATCTGTTCTACATACGCATCGGGCTCGACACCGACGAAGGCGACTGCTCGGCCGAAGAGGATATCGAGATGTGCCGGCTCATCGCGCGCCGTTACAATCTGCCGCTCGATGTGGTGTCACTACATCAGGAATACTGGGACAACGTCATGGAGTACGCCCTCACAACCGTGCGTGCCGGCCTCACCCCCAACCCCGACATCATGTGCAACAAGATGATCAAGTTCGGATATTTCGAACAGCGCTGGGGGCACGAGTTCGACATGACAGCCACAGGGCATTACGCCTCTACGCGCACCATCGACGGAAAGGTATATCTTGCCACGGCGGTCGACCCCGTAAAAGACCAGACAGACTTCCTGGCCCGCATAAGCTACGACCAGCTCAGCCACCTCATCTTCCCCCTTGGCGAGCTACCCAAAAGCCGCGTGCGCGAAATCGCCGTGGAAACCCGCATGCCCAACGCCTACCGGAAAGACAGCCAGGGAATCTGTTTCCTGGGCAAGATAAACTACAACGACTTCATCAAGCGCCATCTGGGCGAGCGCCCCGGCCCGATAATCGAGATAGAGACAGGCCGGAAGATCGGCGAGCACCGCGGCTATTGGTTCCACACCATAGGTCAGCGCAAAGGCCTGGGCCTCAGCGGAGGCCCCTGGTATGTAGTTCGCAAGAACGTCCACGACAACGCCATATACGTCTCGCGCGGCTACGACACCGACAAGCAGTATGGCCGCATACTGCACCTGGCCGAGACACAGTTCATCTCGGGCGACCCCTGGGGCGACAGCTGCACCTCGGTTCCCGTAACCTTCAAGAACCGCCACACCCCGGTGTTTACCGGCGCGCGGCTCACACGCCTCGCCCCGGGGGAATATGTAATCGAGTCAGACGACCCGATACAGGGAATAGCTCCCGGGCAGTTCGCAGTAATCTATTCGCCCGACTCGAAACTCTGTTACGGCTCGGGCATAATCACCGGGCGCCCCATAGGGCAGACCGCCCTCCAGTTGTGAAATAATTGACCGGTTGCCACGTTAATTATAAAGAAGATTTCACAATGGAAAACAACAGCGACAACTTATACAGCGACAACCGCCGTGTGCGCCTCCGCGTGCTCGGTATATCATACAGCCAGATACAGTCGGGCGCGTATGCCCTGATTCTGGCGCAGACCGACGGCCCCTACCGCATCCCCGTGGTGGTCGGCGCCGCCGAGGCACAGTCAATCGCCATCAAGATGGAGGGTGTGGTGCCCCCCAGGCCGATGACCCACGACCTTTTCGCCGCCATGTCGCAGGCATTCGGCATAGTGCTCAAAGAGGTATTCATCCACAAGTTCGAGGATGGCATATTCTCGTCAGAGCTGACGTTCGTCGACCCTGCCGGACAGGAGGTGGTTCTCGACGCGCGCACATCAGACGCCATAGCGATAGCCATGCGTACCGGCTCGCCGATCTTCACCACACGCCGCATCCTCGCCGAGACCGGTTTCATAATGGAGGTGAAGGAGAGCGGCGACGCGCTCACCGACGACCTCCCCGCCGATGACGACACCGAAGTTACCGCTCCGGGTCCCAGACTCGAGAACATGGCTCTCGAAGAGCTTGAGCGCACCCTCGCCCGCCATATCGAAAACGAGGAATATGAGGAGGCCGCCAAGGTTCAGGCCATAATCAACAGCAAGAAAAACCGGAAATAACATACCTGACAATACCATAAAGACTTTCAACATTCAATCATGAGTGCCACTTTATCAAAAAACAGCCTGAAAGGACGCCTGGCGGTGATGAACTTCCTTGAGTTCGCCGTCTGGGGCTCGTATCTGGTCTCGATGGGCATATACCTGTCGAGCGTCGGCCTGATGACCGAGATTTTCTGGTTCTATACCGTGCAGGGACTCGTTTCCCTCGTCATGCCGGCCCTGGTTGGCATCATTGCCGACCGCTGGGTGCCCGCACAGAAGATGCTCAGCCTGTGCCATCTGCTGGCCGGCCTGTTCATGATACTGGCCGGATACCACTGCATGACAGCCGGGCAGAATGTCGACTTCCCCACCTTGTTTCTGTTCTACACGCTGTCGGTGGCTTTCTTCATGCCCACCATCGGCCTGAGCAACTCTGTGGCCTTCAACGCCCTCACCAAGGCCGGACTCGATACCATCAAGGATTTCCCGCCGATCCGTGTTCTCGGCACCGTGGGTTTCATCTGCGCCGAGCTGTTCGTGAACTTCACCGGATTCCAGAACACCTACATGCAGTTCTTCACCTCGGGTGTAATCTCGCTCATCCTCATGGCCTACGCCCTCACGTTGCCGGCATGCCCGGTCAATCCGGCCAGCGGCGGCTCGCTCTCCGAATCACTCGGTCTCAACGCTTTCAAGCTCTTCAAGCAGAAAAAGATGGCCATATTCTTCATCTTCAGCATGCTGCTGGGCGTATCATTGCAGATTACCAACTCATACGGCACCACGTTCATCTCCACATTCCGTGACGTGGCCGCATTCGCCGACACCTGGGGTGCCCGTAACGCCACCGCCCTCACCGCAATCTCACAGGCCAGCGAGGCCCTCTGCATACTGCTGATTCCGTTCTGCCTGAAGAAGTTCGGCATAAAGGGCGTGATGCTCATGGCCATGTTCGCCTGGGTGTTCCGTTTCGGATTCTTCGGCGTGGGCGATACCGGCTCGGGGCTGGTGTTCCTGATACTGTCGTGCATCGTCTACGGCGTGGCGTTCGATTTCTTCAACGTATCGGGCGGCCTGTTCGTCGACAAAGAAACCGACCCGTCTATGCGCTCGTCGGCCCAGGGCCTTTTCATGATCATGACCAACGGCATCGGTGCCTCGCTCGGTACCTGGATCGCCGGCACATGCGTGGTGAACAGACTCGTGCCCGCTATGCCGCCCGATGCCGACCTCGCGCAGAAATCGCAGGTAGCGCTTGAGCAGATTGCAGGCTGGCGTGAATCGTGGTTCATTTTCGCCGCCTACGCCCTTGTGGTGGGCATCCTCTTCTGGATAATCTTCAAGGACAGAAACGACCGCCCCGCCAACACCGCCATCAAAGAAGCCGAAGACACCCAGTCGGGTGCCGACGGTTTCGTAACCACCGACAGAATATGATACAGTTTTATGCGCCCGACATAGCAGAAAAGCCTGTTCTCCCCGAGGGGGAGTCGCAACACTGCGTGAAGGTGTTGCGCCATGCCGAGGGTGACGAGATAACCGTCACCGACGGCAAAGGGCACCGCTATGCCTGCCGCATCACAGGCGCGCACCAGAAACATACCTCGGTCGAGATAATCTCAACTGAGGAGATCCCTGTCTTCTGGCCCGCGCCAATAACCATAGCGGTAGCGCCCACAAAGCACCTCGACCGCATGGAATGGCTCACCGAAAAGCTCACGGAAATAGGATTCGACCGCCTCGTGCCGTTGCTGTGCCGGTGGTCGGAACGCAAGGAGCTTAAGACCGAACGGCTCGACAAAATCGCCGTATCGGCCATGAAACAGAGCCTCAAGGCCACCGTACCGGTAATTGAACCGATGACCCCGTTCCGCAGGTTCATCGACCTGACAGCCGGGGTGCCGCAGCGTTTCATAGCCCACTGCGAGAAAGACGCCCCGCGCCGTCTGCTGTCGCAGGCCTACCGGCCCGGAGTAGAGACAGCCATACTTATCGGCCCCGAGGGGGATTTCTCGCCCGAGGAAATCGCCCTGGCGCTTGATGCCGGATGGCAGCCGGTATCGCTCGGCGACGCACGCCTGCGCACCGAGACCGCCGCGCTCGTGGCCTGCCAGACATGCCATACACTGAATCAGCTCGCCCAGGCGCCGTCAGTCACCGGTGACTGACAGCCCCGGGCACACTCACGTTCAACACAGAATTGTTTATGGAACTTCCCGAATATCTCCTCTCCTCGAAAACCGGCAACTTCTTCCTGCTCGCAGGCCCTTGTGTGATCGAGGGGGAGCAGATGGCGATTGACATAGCCGGAAAAATCAAGGAGACAACCGACCGTCTCGACATCCCCTTCGTCTTCAAGGGTTCGTACCGCAAGGCCAACCGCTCGCGCCTCGACTCGTTCACGGGCATCGGTGACCTGCAGGCCCTTGAGATACTCAAGAAAGTGCGCGACACTTACGGCTGTCCGGTGGTGACCGACATCCATTCGGCTCCCGAGGCCGCCATGGCCGCGCAGTACGTCGACATGCTCCAGATTCCGGCATTCCTCTGCCGCCAGACCGACCTGCTCATAGCCGCTGCGCATACCGGCAAGATGGTCAACATAAAGAAGGGGCAGTTCCTCTCGCCGGGTGCCATGAAACATGCCGTGGAGAAGGTGCGCCAGGCAGGCAACGACCGCGTGGCCATAACCGAGCGCGGCACCACGTTCGGCTACCAGGACCTTATCATCGACTACCGCGGCATCCCCGAGATGCAGCGCAACAACTGCCCGGTGATACTCGACATCACCCACTCCCTGCAGCAGCCCAACCAGGCGGCAGGCGTTACCGGCGGCCGTCCCGACATGATTTCTACCGTGGCCCGCGCCGGCATCGCCGCCGGTTGCGACGGCCTGTTCATCGAGACCCATCCCGAACCCGCCAAAGCGCTTTCTGACGGCGCGAACATGCTCAGGCTCGACCTGCTCGACACCCTCCTCTCCGACCTCACCATGCTGCGCATGACCGTCAATAAGTTATCAAAATGATTATGAGATTCAGACATATATTTATCGCCTCGGCCATGACGGCGGCATCGCTTGCCGCACCGGCCCAGGACGGCCTTGACAATCCCGTCACAAAGGCCATGATGGAGGTTTACGACACCGAGCTTGCCGCCAACCCCGACAATTACGAGGTGCTGTTCCGCCGCGCCAACGAGTATTACCGTTTCAACCAGTACCTCCGCGCCCTAAACGACATCGAGGCGGCCATCAGGAATATTCCAGCGGCTGATACCGACATGCTTTTCAGCGCCTACGAACTGCGCGGCAACATCTACCAGGAACTCGGCAAATACGCCGAGGCGCGCGCCGATTTCGCCAAGGCGCTCGAATATGACCCGACATCGTTCATGGCCCTCTACCAGAAGGCCAACGCCGAATACGAGCTCGGCAACTATGCCGAGGCAAAAAAGGACTACACGCGCATGCGCGCAATGGATAACCGCAGTGCCGAGGCCCTTACCGGTCTGGCACGCGTGGCCGTGCAGGAGAACAACCTGGGCATGGCACAGCAGTATATGGATGATGCCGTGTCGATGATGCCGGCCGATTCCGACATTTATGTGCGCCGCTCGTCGGTGCGCCGCATGCTCGGCAACAACACCGGTGCCGTCGACGACCTGGTGATGGCCATATCGATTGACTCAAATCCCAAGGCTTTCCAGGAACTGGTGAACCTGGCCAACATCGACTACCCCTCGGTGGTGTCGGGCCTGACCAATGCCGTGATCCACGCACCCGAGCAGGGAATGTTCTATTACATCCGCGCCCAGATAGCCCAGGCACACAAGCATTTCATGCCGGCGGTCACGGATTACAAGAAAATCATCAACGACAACCTCTACAGCTATCCCGGCATATACAACGACCTGGCACAGTGCTACCTGGCCCTCTGCAAATACAATGAGGCCGCCGACAACGCCCGCCACGCCATAGGCATGCCCGGCGACAACCGCTACTTCTACCTCACCGTGGCCGAAGTGCAGATGGCCGAGGGGAAACCGGCAAACGCCATGATCAACATAGAGCGTGCCCTCGAACCCGACCCCGCAAACATCGAGGCCCGCACACAGCAGGCCCTCTGCCTCTATCAGCTCGGCAAATATGACGAGGCATCGACGATTTTCGGCGAAATGATCATGGACAACCCGCAGAACTATCTCGCCTACATCATGCAGGCATGGGTCATCGCCGACGGCATGAACCAGCCGGCCAATGCTCTGCCGATCTACAGACGTCTGGTCGACGCCACCGCCGACGAGGATCAAGAGGGGAAAACACCCTCGCTCACCTCATATCGCGGATTCGCCCTGCTCTTCTCGGGGCGCAAGGATGAGGCCCTCGCCTGGGCAGACCGCCTGACCGCCCTACCCGATACAGACGGTGCGGCGCACTACCTGGCCGCATGCCTCTACGCACAGGCCGGCGAGAACGCCAAAGCCCTTGAATGCGCCGATGTATCGCTGAAACGCGGATATGCCGACCTCTACCAATGGACGAAATATGACGCCGGACGCATAAACGTGGCCCCCCTGCGCAAAGGCACCGCGCTGACCGACCTCCTCTCGAAATACAGCTACCTGTTTGAATAAGAAACTGTGTAAACGTTAAAGACGTGCCCCGTGAGCGGTTAAAATGCCGCCGGGTGTCAACAAATTCAATTGCGGCGTGTTTAAAAGTTAAAAGAACTTAACATGACACGCCGCAATTCTTATATCATCCAGCCTCGTAAATCAGAGAAACTGTTGCTTTCAATTGCCGCCATGGCTCTGTCGGTCATCTTGGGCGTGCTTGTGATAACGGCATGCTCAGACAGCGACAACGACTGGAACGAGGCACCCCGGTCAATACAGGAATTCACAGCCGAATATTTCCCGGGCGAAACCATTTCAGACATAACAAAAGAGGGCGACGTGATATACGTTCGCCTCAAGAACAGCGCGGCAATAAACTTCAAGGCATCTGACTACAGCTGGATTTCGGTAAACGGATGCGGCAATACGGTGCCGCAGCAGTTCCTCTTCGACTGTCTGCCCCCGGCTCTCTACGAGTTCCTTCAGGCAAACACATCGCTAAACAAGGTCTATCGCGTCACCCGCGACTCAAAAAACTATATCGTGGCGTTGCAGAACAACAGCATAAGTTTCGATGTCAAAACCGGCAAAATCAGCTATATCGACTGATTAGAGCCTTTGAATATATCGGTGTCAAATAAACATCCTTAATCTGCTGATAATAAATATCAACGCGAAGCACAAGCCGCATAGCGGCGCGCTTGCAGTAGTCTGGATTCTTGCGCCACTACGTGGCTTATGCTACGCGAGAGTTTCTAACAGATGATTATTCGCGCGTAAAGCGTATTACGGCGTGATGCAGCGGCAGATTGAGCGTCAGTATCTGCTCGTCAGAATAATCGGCACTGCACTCGGGGCCGGCGTCATCGAGGCGCGACGTCACCCACTCAAGGTCATAATGCCTGTCGAAACGTGTCGGCATCAGCCTTCCTTTCCTCATCAGGGGCACCCATAGCCCGCGGCGGTTCTCGGCCCCGTCGATATACAGCAGGTCATAGCCGCCATCGGCATTTCTGACACATGCCAGGCGGTAGAATCCGCCGAGACGCGCCCAGCGGGCGTCCATATCCCGGTCGAGATATTTCCAGTACCCTTCCATAGGGTCGTGCGACTGCGCAAGATATGCGTCGAGCGAATCGGGAGTCCACCCGGTCATGAGCGCACGGCGCCTGTCAGGTTTCGACGACACCGCCACATAATCTATTTTCAGGCGGCGGCTACCGGCCACCGTAGCTGAGGCGATATCATGCCCGTATGGCACCGTGACGCCCGGCATCAGGCGGTCACCCCCCGCTCCGACAGACAGAAGCCCGTCATGCTGGCGGAATGTGAGTGAATTGGCCCCGCCATACAGGTCAACATGGCCGGTGAACTCTGCCGACGACACCTCGTGCCATACGTCACCCGGCACTATTGTATCTACCGACAGTCTGAGGTAAGGCTTGAAAAACGGATCATCGTTGATATTGCCGAACCCGAGCGTAGCCCTTAGACGTTCGCTCCCTGTGCCGTCGGCAAGTGTCACAGACCAGGTCGCGCCCCGGGTATTTCCGCCTGTGGCGCCCCTGACCTCAATCGAGCGCTCGGCTGCCGCGCCGGCAAACGGCACGCGCAACGTATCTCCGCGCGATATTATGGTATCGCTCACCACTACAGCTGCCGACATGCCGCCCGTAACGGCTGTCAGCACAAGCAGGCTGATTATTTGGCGCGATGCGTTCATATCAGATTCCCGACAGCTGTCTCACCCTGCCGACGAACTCGTCAGGTTCCATGTCATACGGCAGCCAGTCGATGTGTATGCCACGTTTCTCCATGCCGCGGAACCATGTCATCTGTCGTTTCGCGAACTGGTGGATGGCAGTCTCAAGCTGTGAGAACATTTCATCGTATGAAAGCTCACCGATGCAGTAAAGTGTGAGGAATTTGTATTCCAGACCGTAATATATCAGATCTTCGGCGGGAATACCTGAGGCAAGCAGACCGCGCACCTCATCAACCATCCCTGCGTCAAGACGTACCCGCAGACGTCGGGAAATGCGGTCACGGCGCGTGTCACGGTCAATTTCTATACCGATTACCGTGGCGTCGAGCGGTTCGGGATTGTTGGCCGCCTCAGCCTCATCGGGATGCTCAAGATAGTATGTCTGTATCTCTATGGCGCGTATGGCACGCTTTGCCGTATCGACGTCGGTTACGTTGTGCAGCGCCTTCATGGATGCCAGGATGGCCGTGAGTTCTTCAAGAGTCTTGTCGGCGAGCGACCGGCGCAGAGCCGGATTCTCGGGAACCTCGGGGAGTGACATCCCCTTCAGCAACGATTCGACATACAATCCGGTACCGCCACAAATCACAGGGAGATGCCCCCGCCCGCTGATGTCGGCCACAGCCTGGCGTGCATCGCGCAAAAACTGGTATAGATTGTACTTTGTGCCCGCGTCGGCCACGTCGAGCAGGTGGGCACGCACATCGCCATATTCGTCAAGGTCTTTTCCGGTTCCCAGATCCATGCCGCGGTACACCTGCCGCGAGTCGGCGCTGACAATCTCGCCGTCAAGGGCGCGGGCCACACTCACGGCGCGGCCGGTCTTTCCTGTGGCCGTGGGGCCTACAATGGCTATTATGGGGCGGCGATGGTTCACGACAGCCTGAGTTTATGGGTGAGTTGTCTGAAAAAGCGGTTTAACCTGAAGAACGGGGTATCCTCGTTATGTTCGCCTACCATAAGCCATGTAGGGTCATCATAATCCACATCCCAGTGTCTGAGATCGCGCAGTCTGAAAGTGGGGCGATAGTTCTTGATATTGTAAAGGCGGCGCCCTTCGGTGTCGTATGTCTTCCAGGCCATGGCCACGCGGTATATACGGCTGAACTCATGGTCAAGTTCGCGCGACGCCATCCGGTTGTTGATCAGTTGCGTGAGCTCGCCAAGTGTGAGCCATTCCCCACGAATCTTCGACCCATCTACAACATTCTCGTCATCGACAAAGGCGAAGTAATGGAATATATTCTGATACGTCACCGGATCGGGACTGCTGTATATCAGCCTTATGTCGGCCCCGTGGATACCGGTGACAGACTCGAACAGTCGCCTGGCCTCGCTGATGTCCTCGCGTTCCCGGTAAGGGATGCGTACCTTTGCCGGAGTGTCGAAACATTTCTCGCCGGGGTGGATGCCTGACTTCACATCCTCCATGTGCAGATTGATGAAAATATGGTAGCGGCATATCAGCAGATACCTCAGGCGTGTGGCACCCGGAGTGGTCACATAATGCCCCTCGTCATTCTGGCAGTACATCTCCCATATCGAATAGTAGCGGCATCCGAGATATATAAGTGTCAGCACATATATTACCAACGGCAACCAGAGGAAATAGAAATAGTCTGACCGGTTGAGATTTACATTTACATAATGTAGCAGATAATACCCCCATACAATGACTGAAAGACTGAGACCGAGACACATCAGCAGACGTGTCTGGTATTGCCATTCGCGTCGGTACAATGCCCCGATAAAACCACATTCTATGACATTTCCGTACCTCAGCTTGCACTGCTGGCACACCAGCGGCTCATTACGTGCAAACAGGAAACAGGCAGAAACCAGAGTCACCACGGGCGAACTTATCAGCACAATGAGCATAGGCGATTCGAGTGTGAAATCCTCGCCCGAAGCTTCCTTGAAATTCAGGCCCATGCGGCTGCCGAAATATACAAACGCCACAATGCAGGTGGTTATCAGTATAGTGGTGGAGATATCCTGCATGAAACGCGAGCACGAAGGCACCTCACGGTGTTTCAGAATGGCACGTATCCACTGCAGGGCAAGCCATACGGCGATATTCATAACCAAAAGCCAGCCGTGCGAAAGCAGCGGCGCCACAAAAGTAAGCAATGTCAGGAAACCGACACCAATGGCCCAGTTGCGCCACAATCCGAAGATGGCGACTGACATGCCTTGACGTCGTTCCCGAGAGCGATATACCATATCAAGATCAAGTGTGAGCTGAATTAAGAAATTATTATAAACACATATCCATTGACCGCCCGCTGCGTGGCACAGCCACGCGGAGGCTATTGCTTATAACAATTTTGACGAGAAGTAGTTGACCATACGGCCATAAACGGCGGCACGCGCGTCACAGCCGTTGATAGAGTGGTTCATTGCCGGGAAGACAAACATGTCGCACTCAAGACCGGCCTGCTGCAGCCTGCCCACGAACTCTATCGAGTTGGCGGGGTGCACGTTGTCGTCGGCCGTGCCGTACATTATCAGCAGCGGACATGCCAGCGAGGCGGCGCGGTTCACAGGCGCCGAACGGTCGTAGCCTTCGCAGTTTTGCTGGGGGGTGAGCATGAACCGCTCGGCATAGACGGTATCGTAATAGCGCCACGACGTCACCGGAGCCACGGCCACCGCTGCCGCAAATGGCGACTGCGCGGCAGTGGCGCACATCAGTGTCTCATAGCCGCCGTAGCTCCACCCCGAGATACCGATGCGCGAGCCGTCGGCATAGGGCAACGACGCCACATAGCGCGCGGCATTGATCTGGTCGATGGTCTCGTAGTGGCCGAGATTGCGGTAGACAGTGTTGCGGAAGTCCGCTCCGCGTCCGGCTGTGCCGCGCGGGTCGACGCACACCACCAGGAAACCTTTCGAGGCGGCGTAGATGTTCCAGTCCATGGCCCAGCGGTTGGTTACCTCCTGCGACCCGGGGCCGCTGTACTGCCACATGATCACGGGGTAGCGGCGCGAGACATCGAACCCGGCAGGTTTTATCATGTAGCCGTTCAGGGTCACGCCATCCGATTCAAAGGTGAAGAACTCTTTCTTAGGCTCGCCGGCATAGCGCGCGGCATAGGCGGCATTGTCTTCTACGACACGCACCTTTTTCCCTTTGGCCGATGAATAGAGCGTGTACACCGGCGGTAGGTCTGCGGTGCTGTAATTGACGGTATAATAGTTCAGCGACGGCGAGAAATCGGCCGAGGCCCACCCTTCGGCGGGTGTAAGGGTCTCGGTCCTGCCGGTCTTCTGCACGCGGCGGCACACCACGCGGTTCAGAGCCTGTGCGGGCGTGCCGGTCTGCGGCTCGGCCTGGTAGTAGTCGTTTCCGGCGGCATCATGGCCGTAATAGGCGGTTACGTCATAGTCGCCCGAGGTAATCTGCTGCACCATCTGGCCGGCGTATGAATAGCGATAGAGGTGGTTCCAACCCGAGCGTTCCGACATCAGTACGATGCCGTTGTCCTGCAGAACCATATCCTCGTATGCCTGGTGGTTCAGCCAGCCGTTGCGGGCCTCTTCCACGATAATCGATTTCGACACGGTAGAACGCGGATTGACCGAATATACCTCCATTCGGTTCTGGTCGCGGTTGAGCGTGGTCACAATCAGGCGTGTGGCGTCGTCGCCGAAACCTATGCGCGGAATATACTCGATTCCGGGAGCCGTGAGGGGGATATCCTTTATCTTACGTGTCTCTACGTCATAGCTGTGCAGGGTCACGCGCGAGTTGGGCTGACCGGCCACGGGATACTTGTATGTGAAACGCCCCGGGTAAAGCGCGTAGGCCTCATCTGGGTCACAGTAACCCTCGTAGAGCGTGAGCGAATACTCGGGCACGTCAGTCTCGTTATACTTCAGATAGCAGAGCGTGGAGTTGTCGGGAGCCCATGCCATGGAGCAGGCCGTGGAGAACTCCTCCTCGTAAGTCCAGTCGGGCACACCGTTGATTATGCGGCCCGGGGCGCCGTCTTTGGTCACGTCGACCTCGGTGTCATAGTCATACTTGCGCACGCGGATGTTGTTGTCGACGACGAAAGCCACCATGCGGCTGTCGGGCGAGAACACCGGCGACTGCTGTTTACCACCCTGTTTCGACAGCGGACGCAGTATGTTGCGCTTTATTTCGAAAATGTAATACGATGCGCGGCTCGACCGGCGGTAAATCGGTTCGCTGTCGCACCACACAAGCAGTTTCGAGCCGTCGGGCGAGATGGTGAAACCGTCGATAGGCCCCATCTTGTTCTCGCGCGTATTACTGCGGTCAAGAATCACGGCATCCTGCGCTCCGGTGGCGGTGACATAGCTTATGATCTGCGACTTATCGTCAGAAACGCGCAGACAGGTCTCGCCGTCGGGCATATATGAGGCCGAGGGAACAGACTTCGCGCGGTTGTCGGGATAGACATATTTCTTGATTCCGGCCATGTCGATGCGCGGAGCAGCGGCCTCAGAAAGGGTCGTTGACACGCAAATGGCGGCAAAAGCCAGAGATATTGCTTTTTTCATTGTATTAACCATTAGGATGTTCAGAACAACGACATCTGGGCCGGATTGTCAGGTTCGGGACGGCGCGGCGGTTCCTTGTAGCCGAAATCATCGCTGTCAGTGGCATCGGCAGCACGCTGGCGAGTCTTTTTCGGCGGTGTGGGGATGAGCCAGTTGGCATCATCGTCGATTGATGGCAACTCGTTCACCGGCTCGCGTTTTACGGAGGGTGCCGCTGAAACCGACTCGTTCTCCCTCTCGGGTTTCGCGGCACTCTTTGCCGCGGACTTTTTGGGCGCGGGCTTGGCAACCGGCGTCTCGATTATAGGGAGGTCGTCGAGCGCGTAATCTATGGAACCCGCTTTCGTGGCGGCCTTGCTCACCGGCGCCTTGGCCACGATGGTGACAGGCACCTCGTTTTTCTGCGAAACAGGCTCGGCAAGGGGCGCCATGTCAGGTTTCCCGGGCAGGTCGGACTGGTCAGACCTGTCCGACGAGTCTGACTTGTCGGACTTGTCGGACTTTTCGGGCACGGCAGGCTTTGGCGCCGGAAGTTTCTTCAGGCGGTTTATCTCCTCGCGCATGGCGCTCTGGGTCTGCGAGTGGCGGAACTCGGCATCCTCAAGCTGTTTGCGCAATGAATCGCACTGGTCTTCAAGACGCTTGATGGCGGCATCCTTCGGATAGAGTGCTATATTCTTGTCGGAAATGTCTGAGTCTTTCTGCTTTATGATGT
>ERZ1673743.2010-NODE-2010-length-19434-cov-13.587956_pt1 | contig 19434 bp, 15 predicted proteins | sample MGYA00580197_ERZ1673743 | MGnify/ENA primary metagenome ERZ1673743 (study PRJEB41218, sample SAMN15661795) | gut metagenome | host: Homo sapiens | place: Canada: London | collected 2015-08-20/2019-03-30 | study: EMG produced TPA metagenomics assembly of... | reverse complement strand
TGTCCTTTGGATTAACTGAAAATCTAAGGTTCTTATCCCGAACTCGCGTTATTAAGGTCCGTTTTTTCTCGCTCAGAGATTCATAAGCCTTATCAAACATTTGAGCCTTAATTTGCTCTTTAACTTCTTGAATGTCATTTTCTATCTTTTCACGGACATACTCAAACGCTTTTATTAAAAATCCGCCGCTGCCGCAGCATGGATCGCAAATGATTTCACCTTCTTCCGGGTCAAGTAATGATACCATAAAATCAACGATGGTACGCGGGGTAAAGAATTGCCCCAATTCACCCCGGAAAGTTTTACCGAGGAATTTTTCGAATGCAATACCTTTTACATCGTCCGCAGTGCGTGATAAGTTATAAACCTCTAATTCCTTGACAATAGCCTCAAAACTTGCCTCCTTGATTTTTACTGTATCGTTGGATTCAAATAAGTCTTCATTCGCAAAATCTTCTTTTGTACGTTCAAATAGCTGTTGATAGAAAGGAAGACTTTGTTGAGATTTTGTTTTGTCATACGCTTCACGCAATTTTTTAAACTCCTCTTTGGAGAAAATTTGCGTTCCCGTGTTATCGCGTTCGTAGCGGATTTTCATGAACAACACTTTGCTAATCTCATCGAAAGCAGCCTCAGGTGATAGCTTGTCGTTGTTGCGAATTATATTGTGACATTTAAACAGCAGCTTTGAAAATTCATCACGAGTGAACGCCTTGGTTTGGCTCAATAGCTCTTTAATCTTTTTCGCATTATTTAAGTCATCGGCCTTTGGAATATCAACGATCTCTTCAAGACGCTTGGGTAACTTTCCTTTGACAACCCTAAATACACGTGTCTCTTTCAAGTTGGTCGTAACGAAAAAATCGGCTCCGGCCCATGCTGCATAATTATATCCTTGAAAGTAGTCTTCCTCGCGGATAGTTATATGCTCGGCTTTACATTCTACAACAATTACCGCCGACGACTCATCGTTTTTAGCTGTTGCAGATTTCCAAATAACAATATCCGCTCTCGCTTTTCCTTGTCCACGGTGAGAGTTGTTCACTTGGATTTCCTGCTCCATTTGCTCAGGATAAAATCCATAGTAGTCCATTAATCGACAAATATATTCTTGTCGTACACGCTCCTCAGGAGTTAGTACGAGCCATTTATTCTTAAGAGGAGCAAATATTTTATTATCTTTAATCTGAATTTCCATTTTTTTAATTATTAGATTGTTAACGATTCAACATATTGCCTATTTAGTAATTCGTCCATTGCTACTCCTAAAAGCTTTGAGATCTTAATAAGGGTCTCAATATCGGGTTGAGAGCTATTAGTACACCATTTGGAAACGGTTGAAGGATTTACATTTAGTTGCTCGCATAACCACTTGTTTGTCTTCTTCTTTTCTGCTAAAACCACTTTTAGTCGATTAATGTCATTTCCCATTTTAGTCAAATTTGTTGCTCAGCTGCAAAATTAGTGAATTAATTTCACGCAGCAATGAATATGTCGATAAACCTAACAATAAACATAATGAAGATGCTTAGGCTGAGTGTAATAAGACCTGTTCAATCGCGAGGTATGACGATATGGCCGGTTAGATATAAGCGGATCTGGTTGGAGATGATCCGCATCCACAATGTCAATTTCATTCTTTCAACGCTGTGGTCAAGAATACCCGTTGTTGATGAGTTTGCAATCCAGAATGGCATGAACGATTACTCGCAGATTCTCTACAATAAACGTCGTTTGATTCCCCAAAACATAAACCATGAGTTTGAAAAGAATTTCGCTTTCATCCAACAGGCGGTCAACGAGAGCGATGCGGAGAAGAGTGTCGTTGTAACTCATCATCTCCCCACCTTCTCCGCTCTCGAACAAAGACACGTAGGTGATGTATTGAACGCCGCATACGCCACGGAACTCGGCAACTACATAGCTGACAGTCAAATCTCAGCATGGACTTACGGCCATTCCCATCATCCCACCGACATGATGATTGGTAATACTCACCTCGTCAGCAATCCTATTGGCTACGTCTTCTGCGGCGAAAACTCCAGTTTCAACGAATCCGCTGTGATAGAAGTCTGATATTTTACGAAAATTTCAATAGATTGTTTATAAACTGCCGCGTTTTGTCAGCTTGTTGTAGTAACTTTGCGATAAGAAAAGGGAATTGGCTATGAAACAGAGTGAATTATTCAGACGATACATCTGGCTTGTTGACCTTATATACAGGAATGACGGCATAACCCGCGACGAGATTAATCGTTGCTGGAGCCAGTCGCGTCTCAACGACAATAAGGAGAATGAAATACCAGAACGCACTTTTCACCGGCACAAAGTGGCTATTAAAGATTTATTTGACATTGACATTGTCTGTGACCGACATGGGGAAAAGACCTACCGTATTGCGAACAGAAAGGCATTGAGTCATGACAGTGTGATGGAATTGTTGATTAATACTTTTACAGTCAATAATATTCTGTCGGAATGCAAGGATTTGAAATACCGGATTCTATTTGAGTCTATACCTTCCGGTCAACAATTGCTCATGCCTATTATTGAAGCGATGCGCAATGGCACCGTACTGGACATATCGTATCAAAGTTTCAGAATGGACACGGCTGCACCATATGAAGTAGAACCATATTGTCTTAAGATTTACAAGCAAAGATGGTATCTTCTGGGACGAAGACCCGATCGCGATGTCATGCGAATTTTTGCTCTTGACAGAATCAAGGGCATAGGGCCGACAGACAAGACATTCTTTCTGCCCGATTCGTTTGATGCTAAAAATTATTTTGAGAATACAATCGGCATAATCGTTGAGGACAACTGCCCGCCCCAGACAATCACTATATGTGCTTCCAACGGTCAACAAAACTATATCCGTTCGCTTCCACTACATTTCACGCAGCAGGAATATGAAACCAGAGCTGATTGCGCGAAATTCAGCATTTTTGCCCAGCCCAATTATGACCTTATTCAGGAACTCCTGAGATATGGCGAAGATGTCTCTGTGCTGAGTCCCAAATGGTTCAGAGATAAATTCCGCGAGATAACAAATAAGATGTGTAACAATTATAGCGAGGAATAATATGACAGGAAGAATTACACCGGAGAGAATCACCGAACTATCAATGTGCGAAGTGTTTGTATTTGGCAGCAACCTGGAAGGACAGCATCATGGCGGAGCTGCCCGCATGGCGTGCGACCGCTTTGGCGCAGAATGGGGCGTCGGTGTCGGTCCGACAGGTAAATGCTACGCTATCCCCACAATGCACGGAGGAATTGAGGATATAAAGCCGTATGTGGATGATTTTGTGAAGTATGTCAAGAGGCATCCTAACAACCGTTTCCTCGTTACTCGTATCGGGTGCGGAATTGCAGGCTTCAAGGATGAGGAGATCGCGCCATTGTTCAAGGAACTCAAAGATACCCCAAATGTATGTCTGCCTAAAAAATGGCTTTTTATGCTGCATAAAGAGGAAGTGCTTGATGCTTTCTATACAAATATAATTCCAGAAAAACCTATAATTGAGATTCCTGAAGCAATTACTGAGGAGGACTTGAAGCGACTATGCAAGGAATACAAGTATGTGATTGGGGCAAGAATCATTTCCGCTCCAAAACCGGATATCCGCATCCGCTATGTGATTGACCGAGATAGGTTTGGATATGCAAAATTCGGCGATTTCTTTTTCTTTGGCGATTATCTGTATGTATGGACGCGCAATAAGGAATTTGCCGAAAGCCACAATCAGGATGTAGTCGAAGGTTATTTCGGCGATGAATGTAATGGGCGTGGCTATTGTCACCGGGTAATATTCGCCGGAGTCGAAACTCCTTATCGTGATTCAAACGGAGATAGAATCTATACCGGCGATGTACTCGACCTGCATGGCGAATATACCAACAGGCCGCTTGCCCTCGGCACACTCGGAGAGAACGCGGAAGATTGGAAGGCTAAGTATGCCTTTGTGCTCGACAATCATTGCGTCACACCGGAAATGTGCAATAAGATGACGCGCATCGGAACTGTGTTCTATCAGCTTGATTGGAACGATGAACCCAAGACAATCGCGGGGCTATGCTATCGGTTTCAACCGTGGCGTCCTGACGGCGTCAAGGAGGAAGACCGAATGGTGATGGCCAGATATACACCCAATTTCGATCAGGAACTTTGGAAATACCATGCCTGCGAAATTCTTGGCATAGAATTTAATTGGAGAAAGTAAACGACTGCCATAAATAATAATCCATATGGAAATCAAATTAACAAATCGAATGAAATGTGCAATAGGTGAGCAACTGGTAAGTGCTCATCTCATCGCTCATGGCTGGCCAACAGTCAACGTAAACAGCTCAATCAATAACTTTAAAGGTATTGATTTGTATTGTCAAAATGGAATTGATGGATTCGATTCCACTGAAGTTGCACAAATTCAAGTCAAAACAACATTCTAGGGGAAGAATTCGGGAATCTCAATCGGCATGAATTGTAAGCAAGCTGCCAATCGCGACTTCCTTGAGAATAATATTAAAGGTCCATGGGTATTCGTACACGTCAAAGAGTTGGAATCCCTATCCGTGGACTTCTATATCCTTACCAGAAAACAGATAATTAATTTAGTGTACAGACTTCACCATTGGTATCTCTATGAATGGGAGAGACGGCCTTGTACTGATTCGTTGGAAAAATCGGTCGCCTGCATCCGTATAGAGCATATCTTAGGGAAACATGATAAATCACGGTTCTCAGATACATGTTTCGACAATCCCATGGCTATGGCAGGACTCTTAGCTCTTAATAACTGGAATAATATTTGGGTCAAAGATTGATAGTACGTCTGTGGCTCTTCCGGTAAATTCATATCATATCAAATCAAATGGCAGGAGGATAATATGCCTTTTGCCTTTGAAAATAAATTTTGTGGATTTGTTAAAAAAGTATTAACTTTGCGCCCAATTAAAAAGGAACAAATGCCAAGACAGCATTGCAACATACTAATCATCAAAGGTATTCACAGCTTAAAAAGCTTTGAATGCAATGCGTATGTGCTGATGCCGTCAGCAACATGCACATCATATTGCGGATCTGTCCGACCGTTTTGTTTCAGTAACCCAACTGACATAAATTAGTCTACAAGTACAGACTACTGAGATATAACGACTGTCGGAAAGTCCTTACCCAGCTTCCCGATAGTCGTTTTTTGTGTTCTCACCGATATAACCTTCTCCATCGCGATTAGCTGCGGACACACATTTCAATAATCGCGTCTTTCAATAATCGCGTCTTATGACGCATAACTCGAATGAAAATGAGATTTAATGGTCAAAAGAAATTATATCGCCAGAATACTCTGATTCAGTCAGACATTCTAAACCTCCCCGACAGTCGCGGTCTTGATGTGACCGCCGTTTCAGGGAAGTGTGCTGATATCATACGCAGCATACATGGATCGATGAGTCGTCTGGCTCCTATGGGTGACGACGAGAGGAGAAGTCTTTGGTTTGAAGTCAAGGACAAAAGGTGGGTGTGGTTTAGATTGTCGGTATCAACCTACAAGGATCGCCATTATCTCTATATCACCGGAGACACTTATGACCATCATGTATTTTGTGACAAGGAAGATTGTAATTCCCGCCATTGTTTCTATGAGGATGAACTCGCCAGAATATTCTCAAAAATCGAGAAGTATATTGCCGGACTCGTTGATAACATCTTGTCTGCGCCCGAACAATACAATTCATATGTTGAGAAATATTTGAGTTACTACCGGAGAGAAGGGTTGATAAAGAGGTCAATCCTGAACTCTTTGATTTCTGACAATAGCTATGACGGAATCGATATACCTCGGGTAATCAACATATATGAGAATCAGGTCGAGCCTAAGCAGTTTCCCGAGATGACTCTCAGACGTTATATGCACTATTGGCGTATAGCATACGAAGCTGTATATGGCAAGATGTCTGGAGATGATATCGAAGTCTTCCAGCATTCAAGCAAAGGATATGAGGCAAGAGAATATAATCTTGATTCTGAGGATGATTTTATAAGATGGAAGTCCGATGTCTCATCTTATCACGGCTTTGATGTGGTGTATGCGAGAGTTCATTTGTACCCTACATATACCAATGGTCAATGGCATTTTTATGTTGGCACCGGTAGTTATTGGAATCTTGATGATTGCTTCCGGGCTGTCGTAGGATTGTCTGATGCCGGAATCTCGGTTGAATTGGGAGAAGTCGATCATATTCTCGGAATCTTGAAGGAAACCGACTACGTAGAGATTACCCCTTATGCGTATCGATATATGCAGGGGGATAACATCGGTAGCCAGATGAAACTCCCTTATGCTGATGAAATTGACAAAGAAGTAATCAAGAAAATAATCACAAACACTATATGGAAGAAGCTTGAGAAGGTATGTCCTCTCGCATAACAGAACCATCGGCAATACCCGGTGCATCTGCAATCAGCTTGGTTACACTTTTCAAGGTGAACAGGCCCATTTCCGCCGGGATGCCGTAATAGAAATCAATGACAATGAACTTCAAGTTTGACGGTGCCAGGTTGTTCTTCACTTCCGACACACATTTCAATCATACCAACATACTGCAATATTGCAATCGTCCGTTCAAGACGATCGACCAGATGAACAAAACCATCATCACTAACTGGAACAATGTGGTTGGCTCGGATGATGTCATATTCCATCTCGGTGACTTCTGCCTTGGAGGAGCTGAAGAATGGAATAAGATTCTCGACCGTCTGAACGGCAGAATCTACCTAATCCTTGGCAATCACGACCTCAAGAATATCCGACAAGGAATAATTGATCGGTTCGAGCATGTCGCAATGTCGATGTGCATTCAGGTCGGCAAGAAGAAAATCTACCTGAACCACTTCCCTTATCTGTGCTTTGAAGGTGGGTATCATAACGACGTATGGCAACTTAACTTCTCGACGGCGTCTTGTCTGCTAACGAGACGCCGTCGTCTTTCTGTTTATAAAGTTTTGGACTATGCTCTTTAATCCGGATAGATGGCGGTTTTGATGACGCCGTTGGTGCGGGTGGCGAAGAGGGTGTAGGCCTCCTGGATGCGGCTTAGGGGAAAGCGGTGGGTTATCAGGTGGGTGGTGCCAATTTTGCCTTCGGAAATTAGCTGCATGATTTTGTCGCAGTCGCAGGCATCAACGCCTCCGGCCTTGAACGTCAGATTTTTGCCATACATCCACGGCAGGGGCAATGTCTGTTCCTTCTCGTAGAGTGCAACAATTGAGACGATGGCATTCGGACGGGCGCAACGCCATGCGAGTTCGAACGTATCCTCGGCTCCGGCAACCTCAATCACGCGGTCGGCGCCACGTCTTTCTGTCAATGGCTTAAGGGCTTCAAGGCAATCTGTCGGCTCGACAACACAGACCGCAGGATTATGCTGCCGCACAAATTCGCGGCGGCTTTCATCTGCTTCGCAAACGACAATCTGTCGAGGATTATACAGCTGCACACATTCAAGAGCGCATAAGCCTGTCGGTCCGGCTCCGATAATCAGTACAGTATCTTCCTCGGAAATTTCCGAAATCTTAGCAGCCCAATATCCGGTAGCAAGAATATCGCCAACAAACAAAGCTTGTTCATCAGAGACGTTGTCGGGAATCGGAGTCAGACCATTATCGGCATACGGCACGCGGACATATTCCGCCTGACCGCCGTCGATGCGGCATCCCAGCATCCAGCCGCCGGAGGTGCAGTTGTTAACGTAACCCCGCTTACAATAGAAACACTCGTCGCAGAATGTCTCGACATTCACGGCGACCCTGTCGCCTGGCTTAATCTTGGTGACTTCCGCGCCAATGGACTCAACGACACCAACCATTTCATGCCCCACAGTAATGCCGACCTCAGCCAGAGGCACAGCCCCATGCATAATATGAAGGTCCGACGAACAGATACTCGAAAGAGTAACCCTCACCACGGCATCCTTCGGGTTCAAAATCTCCGGCTTCGGTTTCTCTATCATCTCAAACCGTCCCGGCGCAGTATATGTCAATGCTTTCATCTCAAATTTATTATTTTGAGGGTTACTTTCAGGTTACATTAGGCTGATGTAGCGATTGTAAAAATACTAAATTAGTGCTATAGATTGGTCCATTTTTTCTCGATACTACATAATTTCACATGGAAATGTTATATATTGAAAAACTTAGTTACGAGGGATTATTCGATGATGAAGGAGGAAAGTTTATCTATGAGGGTTTGAATTTTCTCTTTCTTAGAAAGATGTGATTCGGCATCTCTGAATTTTGTGAGTATCTTAATATCCTCTTGGACGAAAGGAATAACTTTGGAAGATTCCTTTATGGCCAGTTCATATAAATGCCCCATAAACTCATAATATACATTATCCGGTATCATTGGATACATTCTTAGACAATATGAAAGGAGCGGCATCGGGCTTTCAGTTTCTTTTGCAGTTACCCAGTATTTTTTGTTTTCGGGGACAAATGGATCATACGCCTTGACGCTACCATCTTCCTGTTGTTCAAACCATAGCAAAAAGTGCATATCTCCAGGAGAAAGGATATTGAAAAATCCTTTCCGAACCTTTTGCCCCTTTTCAGGCTGATAAGAAAGTTTATAATATATGAAATTACATAATGCCGAAATGATATTAAAATCTTTATCAGAAAAATTGGACATATCCAATTCATAAGGCAGATTTAGTCTCCGCATAGTCTCCTCTAAAATATAAAAGTTATAACTTTCCTTCTTGAATCTTTCAAGCTCTTCTTGAATCGAATATTTCAATTCTTGGATTTCATCCCCAAATGAAATTTCCTTCCCTGAAAGTAACGCAATCACAAAATGCAGATCATTCTTAACGTCGCTCAGTTTCCCCTTGTATGAAATATCTAATTCCCATCTTTCTCCGGCTCTAAGGAATCTTTCTCTTGGCCATTTTAGGGAAACACATTTTCCGAAGCGCATTTCAATATTTTCATAATCAGAAATTCTGGTGAATCCATCATAATAATTTACACCATCAATACGAATAGGGCACGAAAAGATTTCAGTACCTTTTACGTATGCTGCGCATCCCTCTATGGGAATAGATGCAAATCTTTCTTTCAAATAAAGATAATGAGGAATGGCCGTTAATCTCAAAATATTATTTGAGTCCGTTGTCTTCGGCAGAATGAATTCAGTGTCGATTTCAACTTTCTTAGAAAAATCGATGTCTGAGAGATGCATCGTCTCATTATCGATAAAGCTTTGCTGTTTTACTGCATTGATTTTGAAGTTTTTAATGTCACTTTCAAAGAAAATGGACTTTTCTGGTACTGCTGTTAATTCTAATTTGATTTCATCATCAGAATTGGATATGAGCAAATTTCTTATATCAAGCGGAAGGAGGAGTATACAAAAGATTTTTGATTGCATGTAATCCGGTTTCTCAAGTTCAACCCTAAAGAAAGCCACCCCACCATGGCGCATATAATTATCCAAATCTTTTCGGGAAACTTTGTATGATTCAGACTCTTTGAATTTATCAACACCGGTTCCCTTCACTTGAACCCTTATAGCCCCAATAAGGTCCTTATTACGGTCACCAGGCTTAGTATAAATCAAAATCTGGCCATCCCATATAGGAGCTCTGTCATTTACAGGAATTTCAGCTTTAAGGCTATCTGTATGATTTATATAAAATCTTACTGCGTCAACTGCGAATTCCTCGATTTTGCTATTGCTTACATCTTCCATGGATAAAAGGGTATTTATATTTTAGAATAAAGAGCGAAATTATTGAAAAAGCTCATATATGATTAATTATGGCGCAATGTCTGCATGTTTACTTATCTCCGGATTATCGCTGTGCGATAACTTAACAAGTTCCTGATATTTATCTTTGTATGTCATGGAATTGTTATTCTATGTCTAATGGGATAAGATTGTCCTCGTTGAAGCGGTCGAAGTCGGACTGAAAGAGTTTGTCTTGAATGACACGGTATTTCTCAAATTCAGTTTCAGCGTATTCTTTAGCCTCTTAGGCTGATAGATGTCCGGCATCAGTTTGAACGGGACGGTGGGTTAGATCAAGAAACTTATCAATACGCTTAGCCCTGTCCTCCATTGTCATAGGAATATGACGCTTTGCCATATCTTCCGCCAAGTCAAGGAATGAGTTGACAATACGCCCCATGTCCTCCAGCTTACTCTCTTTGAGATAATTTTTGGCGATGCTGACATCCGGCTTAACAATCTTCCCGTTGGGAGCATTCTCCCAAGTTGTGAGACCCATATGCTCCTTTTCTGCATTAGCACGGTCAATTATCAGTTCAGCGGCAGTATGACCATGAACTGCGTAGTGCATTTTATTCTGCACCTTCTTGAAGAATAATCGAGTAGTGGGCGCATCACGATTGTAATCGATGCTTGTCGCATAAATATCAGTCAGCTTTTGATAGAAACGCCGTTCGCTGAGACGTATCTCGCGGATTTCGGCCAACAGATGCTCGAAATAGTCCTCGCCTATAAACGAGCCGTTCTCCATGCGCTTCTTGTCAATCACATATCCACGGATGGCAAACTGACGCAAAATAAACGTACAGCACTGCCTGAACTGCGTGGCACGTGTACTGTTCACCCGATATCCGACGCTGATAATGGCATCGAGATTATAGAATTTCAGCTTGCGATTGACCTGATGTTCCCCCTCGGTTTGGACAACCGAGAAATTCTCGGTTGTTGCTTCCTGGACTAACTCGCCGGTCTCGTAAATATTTTTCAGATGAAGTCCGATGTTGTCAGAAGAGCAGTCAAACAACTGCGCCATAGCCTTCTGCGTACACCACACAAATTCGTTATGGTACACAACCTGCACACCATCTTCCTTCCCCTCAATCTGAAAGATTAGGAACTCCGCCGTGCTGTTTCGTATCTCAAATTTCTTCGCCATGTTTTTTTATCACTTGGGTTAATATCCACGTAAGATATTGCCAATTCTATTTGGCTGTTGAATTATTTCGACAAATCCGTCTTTTTTCAATCGGTTCTTAACGTGATCATTCGATACGTCAAAGTGATTAGCTATCGAATCAACAATTGAGTAGTATATCGGGATTTTCCCTTTCTGGTTGTCAATGACGAAAGGGACATGATGTAGCCTATGTTGCTTGAATAATATGGAAACTGCTTGCCTGAACTCAGCATCAGGCATTAATAGATAGGATGCAAAATCGTTGGCCTGTACATCAAACCAATGAAACTCAGCTTCAGATGGAATGTATGTTGCCGAATCAGCAGTTGCAAAGAAAGATTCATATTGTCGTAGTTTTTCTCTATGCAAATATGCATGTGCCAATTCATGAGCTAAAGAAAATCGTAATCTGTGCGGTTGCGAAATAAGCCAGTTAGAAAGAATGATGCAGTGCCTAATAGCATCATATTTACCATTATGTGTTGTTGGTAATTCATGAAACTCAATTTTTACATTTAAAAATGTAAGAAGTTTGTCTTCATTTTTATCTGTCTTGATTGAATAAAAATCTGGAGATGCAAGTAATTTATTTACAATCTTGTTTATCTCTGTGCGAGGCAAATAGCTCGGTTTTAGCGTAGGAGCATTTAATGGAAGCCCGTTATATCGAAGCATCTCTCCCATCGTATAAAAGCAGCCATTTTCAAATATCAGCGGATAAGAAGGAGCGTTTAGATGACCACGAAGAATTTTGAATTGATAATCTCTTTGCTCAACCTCATTTAACGTTCGAGGGGCCATCCATTTTTCCTCTCCGTAACCATTCCATATGATTAATCCTACTCCAGTGTTCAATGCCTTATCAATGATTGGTTGGGGGAAGCCTATACTAGTGACGATATATAGTTTTTTGCCAAATGGAAGATTTTGTGTTTTGCCACGCCATTCTTCAAAATCAGATTTGTCAAGCTTCCTTCCTAGATCCTTACATTCAAAAATAATGAGGTTCGAGATCGCATCATTAAAATGAGAATTCCTCACCTCAATAGAGATGTCAGCTATGAATTGATCTGTTCCGAAATCAATAGGATATGCTTTCTTCTGATGAAGGGAATAGTGTTTTCCAACAGCGACTGTCCCATCGGCTATAAGTTTTTTGACTAATCGAAAAACTTTATTCTCATATGCATCACCCTGATCGGTCGTACTCATATTAAATTCTGGTTGTTAGGCAAGATACTATATTGAAACAAAGATTAGAGCGTTGCATTACTGTTCCGTACCCTCACTCAAAATGGCGAGTTCACTTAGTGTTGAATATTGCGCATCATAGCGTTCCTTTTGTGATGCAAAAGGTTTATTCTGACAGTTCAGCATAGATGAATCTAATTCATCTGTCATATCAATGTCAAGGAGAGCATAAAGGAACACCGTATCTTCCCCGGTATCGCGTGGCGAGGGATTCTGAACGGAGAGATAGTATTCGTGAGGGATGAGCGCTTTTGGCACAAACCGTACACCTTCCGTTAGGCGGAAAAGATGCTGACCATCTGGCTTGCGGGTATGGAAAAGTACCGAGCCGATAGAAGCGGCATTATTGATAAGTTCCATACCGTCGACAGTGTAATGTATGGGGACGGCAAGTTTGCCGGTTTCGTAAAATTTCAGAGACTTTGCAGCGTAATTCTCCATCATCACCATAAATACACCATCTTTGCCGAGCGACGGTAGTACGGATGTAACACCGGGATACTGCGGCAGATCCGTAGTCGCGTCTTTCCCAAGTGTATAATCGACGATGTCAAAATACTCTGAGAGTTGCGATTTCAGGGATGTATTTTCCTCTGCGTAACGCTTGCTTTTGTCAAGAGCGAGTGCATATAAGTGCTCCTTACCGAAAGGTCGGTAAACCTTCCCTAAAACATCTTGGAAATGCGCTTTTATATACTCAGGGGCCAATACTCCGGGCTTGGCCTGCATAGCGTAAAAATCGTATTTGTCTTCAAGTACCTGTCTGATTTTATCGCGGAATATGTTTCGTACCTTGTCGCGCCAGCCTCGTTTTTGCGCAACATTGTTGCGCCCATAAAGAGACACGACATAGAGGAAGTTCACATCGTAATGAGTAATCAGGAGTGTATCACGGTCAAACAGTCGGTTCCGGAACTGCTGTGAGGTAAATGTTCGCGCTGATTTCTTCGTCACCTCAATGGTATCGCCATACGAAAGGTCATCGGGCACTGTTGCACTGATAAAGAAATTGGGTATGATATTGTAGCCCTCGGTAACTTCATCCCGCAGGCAGAAGTCAGTCTCCCTTGGCTTGTCGTCGGCATCATCTCCAAAGAAAAGATTCAGGTTCCACGAAATGACATTACGTGCGTAGGTATATTGCTTGGCAACTGACTCTTCGGAGATTCTATTTTTCTGCTTATAATATTTGGAATCGCCAATGTAATATACACGCTTCTTCTCTTCCTCCGGCGCCGTAAGGCTATCCCATATAAACAAGTGGTCTACCTCCTTGCCGTCAGCCTGCTTCTTGTTCAGGCGGTCGGGCAAAGAGTGGTCGCCGATAAGTTCATCGATGATTGCCTCAAAAACGATATTGAAGTTTTTGACGAGTAGAAATTCGTTGAGCTGCGCATTGATTTTTACCTGTTTCGACTGCTCGAAGAAAGCATAGCACAGCTCCCATAAGCGCAGAGCCTTATCGGAGAAATATTTATACTTGATCTGACGGAGACGACGCACGCCGAATCCCTTGTTCAAGTACATTTCAAAACGCTTGCCGGTGATGAGGTCGTAGTTGAAGTTAATCTCGACCGGGAAGCCATATTCCTTCTTGATATAATGAAGTATCGAGAAGAATATGATAAGCAGTTCCTCGTCAAAGTTCACCTCGCGCCGCTTGGTGACGGGATTGATGTAGACAGGCTGATTGTCCTGAATTACAACCTGCGACTTGTTTATTGTCCGGCTCCAGTTGATTTTGTTGAAGCCGCGATGCACGTTTTTGAGTATAAAAAGGAACCAGTCACGGTTCTCTTTATTAAATTCAATAAGTGAAAGAATGATGTCAAGGAAAGTGTTGCTTGTGTGACGCTTGCTCTTGCCGACCTTGATAGCGCTTTGTCTGCGGACTATTGTATGGTCGATGTTATGGCTGCGACAATAATCGTAGTAGACTGCTATTGCACGGTAAATCCATACCGATAGTCCGTAGATAAACTGTCGTTCGCCCTGCGATAGAGGGTTGTCCGTATCTATGAGATCGATTATCTCTTCGGGCTTGTAATGATTGAATACCTTGTCCTGTTGATTGAGAACGACCTTTGGAAGAATGAATACCGCCGTACCCTTGGACGCAAAGTAGTAGTAGCCGACGTAGTTCACGGAGGCTATACCGTCCACCACGTCGAGTTCATCGACATTCGGGAACAGCTCCTGCAATAGTCCTATCGGGTACGGATACCCCTCAATCAACAGTTTCATCAGGGAAGTTGCTCAAACTTCATACCAAAGGTAGCAGCAAACTCTTGGATTTTATCAAGTCGCTGTTTACCCCATTGGGTTGATACAATAAACTGAACGTTGTCTCCAACAGTAGTCAGCACATCGTTTTCAAAGAAACGGCGGTCGCGTTTGCTGTCGTTGACATGGCGTTCTTTCCATTCTGATAACGATGACAATGGAAGGAAAACAGCCTTTGCGCGAATAATTTTTGCAGCCTCTATCATCTTTTGAAGTGTCATGCCAGGTTGTTCGGCAATGACTTTACTCATTTTGAGAAATGCCTCGCCTATGCCATAATTCCCTTCACCGTTGACCGAATATTTAAGACGTTTCCCTTTCTGCGAAAGGTCTTCATCTTCGTACTCGTCAACGTCTCCATCAAAAGTGATATTGAAGTGTTCGGCAAGCTCTTGAACTTGCCGAATTTCGTTCTTATGCCATTGATTGCTTACGACAAATGCAGTGCCGTCGTTAGCAACTATCGGCGTTTTATTCCATCGGTTTTCCTTCTCGTATGAATCGGGATTATCAATCGGCTTGATAACATCGCCTCGGTCTGGGAAGATGTCTGTTACAGCATCTTGTATATCAGCGAATGGACTTGTTTCTGCGGCATTACTGAGGATTTCACAACAGTATCTGTAATGGTACTCATCTTCTTGCCGTTGATTGACAAGTCGAAATTTAAGTCAGAATTGTTACTCGTTGAAGGTGATAGAGTTAGACCGAGATTTGAAACGAAACGTTCTATTCTGTCTTCATCAGCGTCTCCATCTTCGTCGAAATATGAGGCAAACGACATTGTTTCCCCGTTCTCGTCTTTGAAGAAATCCTCATCAAAGCCGAAGTCCTTGAATACGTCATTGTAGAGATAGAACAGAATCTTCGATAGAAGCACCTTCGGGGTTATGACTTTGTCCTTTGCTTTTGCAAAGAAGTAGCCGAGTTTCTTATCTTCCTGTTGAATCTCGCCGCCCTCAATGCGCTCATTGATGGCTGAAACGAAGTCCCACCAGTCGTATGTGTTGCCGTTTGAGAAAACGATTTTGAAGTTTTCGCCGGCGTCCTTGATTTTGATATAGTTCCAGTCCCAACGACGTTTGAAAGCAGAGTCAATGGGGAAGAGCGACTGGTCGCTTGTGTTCATTGTCGCCCAGATATACAGGTTGTTCGGCAACAGCAGACACTCGCCGTTCTTCACCATGCCGACAACATCCTTGCCGTCTCCGTAAAGTGTATTGATTGCATCGTGTTTTGCGATGCTGAACTTGCCAAGAATCTCTTTAAGTTCCTGGGCGAGATCATCATCGGCCACAATGGGATAGTCGGAGAATCCGGCTGCGTTGCGATCGAGCAACTGGAAGATATCGCCGAAGATTTGGGCGCAGTTGCCGCGATTGATCTCTTCGACAATGAGGAACACCGGCTTAGGTTCATCGTTCTGCTGCTCACGCCACGCGGCAACATAAGCCTTAAGAAACGCTTGCATCACATATCGGTAAACGATCCGGCTTTCTTTGACGGCTTCTCCTTTTTCATATACAATGTGCCCGGCCATATCGCGTACATCAGTCTTGATTGTGATTGGTTTATACGACCCGACAAATGAAGCGTAGTCGGTATCCGGATGGAACGTCGTACGATAATTCTCATAAGTCGAACACATCTGTTCGATGGTGTGTGATTTGCCGGTGCCCGGCGCACCATAGAAGATTTGCTGGAGTGGAACTTCGAAGGGTAAAGCCTTTAATGGCAGAACGCGTGCAGATTCAGGAATGTCTTGAGTTATCGTAAAACAAGCTGGTGAAACCTGAATTTGATCAGGTCCAAAGAAAGTCAGCGTATAAGTCGGGACTCCATTGGTAGAATAACGTTCCAGACACACTACGTCGCCTTCCTCGACCTCATAATCCTTGAATAGATTTCCAAGCCCAGGAATTCTTTTTTCCTTATTTGAATTGGCAAAATAAACGAAACGGAGTTCTCGTTCTGAGGCAGGAAGAGACATATTCTTCCTGGATTGAATGTGAACCGAGAAATTCACTTCAATAACACTCTGGTTCTGAACATGAGTACCACTGAAGAAGGTCTCATAATCAAAATCATTGGACATGCGGATATAGATTTCGTGAGTCTTAGTTGACCCGACTTCCGCAGAGGTTAGCTTTTTATAGAATTTTGAGACATTCATGATAGGTATTGTTTTAAGATGGTTGCTATTTTATATGCCATAATGGGTGGTACGGCATTTCCAATCTGCATATAAGTTTTCAGATATGCCCCGAGAAAAAAATAATCATCGGGGAATGACTGGCAACGGGCAGCTTCACGAGGTGTCAATGCTCGAATTTGGAAGGGGTGAATATGAGAATGGCAGTCCATTCTTAAATGGGCTGTTATAGTACGAGAAGGTCTGTCAGCTATAAGTTTATAATATTTGTCTTTAAAACAATGGAGTCTATGAGCATATGGCATGATATCTGCAATCTTTGGATCAGCGGCATCATCGCCTTGGTTGAGCAGTTTGTAAATATCATAATTTATGTCGTTGACATAGCGAGCCTTGTGATTATAGACAATCGGCATCTTCCTATTAAAATTTATAAGTTTAAGGTACTTGTTGTCTGTGCCCGTGTAGCCGTTGACATCGATTTTTTTCCCACAAGTCTCACTATCTATCTCATTTTGATTTTTCACGCGAGGTGCATCAAGAGGTTTGATTGCTTCAAGGGCGTCGCGAAGGAGAAAGCGTTCATTTTGTTCGTTTGACAGCTCAATCTTTTCAAAAATCTCGCTTGGTGTAATTCCTTGTTTTGTCGTGATGTCATTACGAACAGCAATGTAAATCAACCGTTCTCGATTTTGCGCAACAGAGAAATCTGCAGAATTAAGCAATTTATATGCCACATCGTATGAATATGTGTTGCCATCTTTCTCGACTGATATGCGCCTATAGTCATCAACAACTTGTTCAGCCACTTTAAGCATGCCTCTGACATTCTCCATCACTACAATTTTAGGTAAGAGAGATGTTACTGCCTTTATGAAATACTTATAAAGTTCATTACGAGGATCATCAATGATTCTCTGCTGATTAGCGCTGCTGAATCCCTGACAAGGAGGACCACCGATTACGACATCGACATCTTCCTTGATATATTCGGGAATATTATCAACTATTTTTCGTATGTCGGCCTGAAGTATGCGTGAGGAAGGTATTTCAGGATGATTATATCTGTATGTACGAATACATACATCCTCAAAGTCATTGGCAAAACAGATCCGATATCCTGCATCTATAAAACCTAAACTGAGGCCTCCTGCTCCAGCGAAGAAATCGACAATAATGGGCTTATCTGATTTTTGCTCTCGATATTGAAGAACTGCCCTTTTCTTGTTGCTCAACTTGTCAAGGAGAGTGCCGAAAACAGTTGAGTTGTTTATGTAAAAAGACACAGCATTGATAAAGCGGTCATAGTTTTTATCCAACACTTTTTTCAATAAGGGCAAATCTTCTGCTCCGGTAATTATACCCATATCACTAAGCTCATATACAATATTATCTGATGTGGTCCTAATGTTAGTTATGGGTATGCGATTTCGCTCAGCCATAACTTCGACCAAGCGACAGTAGATGTTTATCAATTCGATAAATTCATCCTTATCTTTAATATTTGATACTGGATGAAAAATCATTGTTTTATCTTATTGAGATTCTTTTTAATTGATTTTGCAATAGCCTCGGCAAATAACGGGGGAACTGCATTACCAATTTGTTTGTATTTTTCTCCTCTAGAACCGACAAATTCAAAATCATCGGGGAAAGATTGGATTCGGGCAGCTTCGCGTACAGTAAAACTGCGGGCTTGATTCTCGTCCGGATGGATGAATTGGAATCCGTCTTTGTGTATATGCGCCAAGATAGTTTTTGACGGGAGATCCCACCATTGTACAACATAGCTGTTATCAAATACACGAGCGTGTTCATGTTCATATTGCGGCATTTCACGGCGTAGTTGCCCGAAACTCCAGTGATTATGTATCATCACAGCAAATCGTTCACGGTCAAGTGTATTATGTCGACGAGCAATATGATCATAAAGAGGACGTTTCCCCGATATTCCTATCCTTTTGAGAAAATCATTATTGCAAGGATAATCAAAATCGTTCATAGAGGCATCATGCCCTGGTTCAACTGGAGGTAAATCGCCAATTGCTTCTTTGACTGAAACATAACGGGATAATCCAGCACGAAGACTCTCGGGAGTATCAGGGTTCCAATGTGTCTTCTTCAAATCGTCATATAAATTCATTACCGAAACCTCAGTTATGTCCTTCCTTACACCCATTATTATCACGCGCTTGCGTAATTGAGGTACACCAAAGTCTGCTGTATTATGAACGAGAATGGACGGATCGGTCGTGATGTTGTAATTTTCGCCAAGGGCATTGACGACTTCATTGAAAATATTACCTCCATTTACTTTCGCGGATAGAATGCCGGTAACATTTTCAAATACAAAGAACTTAGGATTATAATGATGAAGTATTTTCACATAGCTTTCAAATAGGAAATTCCTTGAGTCTGTTGCCATTCGCTTACCGTCACGTACACGGCCTGCGGTGGAATAGGCTTGACAAGGGGGGCCTCCTATTATTATGTCAACTTTTCGTCCTCTGACAACCTTGTCGATATTGGCTATGCAATCTTCAGATGTTATATCTTGTTCCAAAACCTCATTACCCCAATCTTTGTAACCATAATATTTCATGCGTTTGCGCAAGGTTTCACAAGCCCAATGATTAATCTCTACATGGGCAAGTGCCTGAAAGCCCATTCTATAAAAGCCCTCAGATAATCCTCCGCAACCTGCGAATAAGTCTATGAAAGGGTCAAGCCGAATTTCCGGTGCATAGATTTTTCGAAAAGTGTTAAATTTGCAT
>ERZ1673743.2009-NODE-2009-length-19443-cov-5.203734_pt1 | contig 19443 bp, 11 predicted proteins | sample MGYA00580197_ERZ1673743 | MGnify/ENA primary metagenome ERZ1673743 (study PRJEB41218, sample SAMN15661795) | gut metagenome | host: Homo sapiens | place: Canada: London | collected 2015-08-20/2019-03-30 | study: EMG produced TPA metagenomics assembly of... | reverse complement strand
AGAAGTTAACCGAAACTGTCAGACTGCTTTTAACTCCAAGTTTCACCCTCACATCTTCAGTCATTATGATTATAGGAGTACCAAAAGAGATTAAAAACAATGAGAATCGCGTGGCGCTCACGCCCGCCGGTGCAAAGGAACTCGTTGCCCACGGCCACAAGGTGTATGTGCAGGCCACGGCAGGCGAGGGGTCGGGTTTCGCCGACGCCGAGTATGTGGCTGCCGGAGCCGAGATGCTCCCGAAGATTGAAGATGTGTATGCCGTGGCCGAGATGATCATCAAGGTCAAGGAGCCCATCAAGCCCGAGTATCCGCTTATCCGCCGCGACCAGGTGGTGTTCACATACTTCCATTTCGCCTCTGACCGCGAGCTTACCGAGGCCATGATCCGTTCGGGCGCCGTGTGCATCGCCTACGAGACGGTGCGCCTCGACAACGGTTCGCTCCCCCTGCTCGTGCCCATGAGCGAGGTGGCCGGCCGTATGTCGATACAGGAGGGTGCCCGTTTCCTTGAGAAACCTCAGGGTGGCCGCGGCGTGCTGCTTGGCGGCGTTCCGGGCGTGAAACCCGCCAAGGTGCTGATTCTCGGTGCCGGTGTCGTGGGCCGCAATGCCGCCCTGATGGCCGCAGGCCTGGGTGCCGACGTCACCATCACCGATATTTCACTGCCCGCACTGCGCCATGTGGCCGATGTGATGCCGCGCAATGTGAAGACACTTTATTCGTCGCGTCACAACATCGAGCAGGAACTTCCCACCGCCGACCTCGTGGTGGGTTCGGTACTCATTCCCGGTGCCAAGGCTCCCAAACTGGTGACCCGCGATATGCTGAAACTCATGCGTCCCGGCTCACTGCTGGTCGACGTGGCCATCGATCAGGGCGGCTGTTTCGAGACCTCGACCCCCACGACACACTCGAACCCAACATATACCGTTGACGGCGTGGTGCATTACGCCGTGGCCAATATTCCCGGTGCGGTGCCTTATACCTCCACCCTGGCGCTCACCAACGCCACACTGCCCTATGCCGTGCAGCTGGCCGACCTCGGCTGGGTCGAGGCGTGCCGCCGCGACCGCGCTCTGGCTCAGGGCGTGAATATCGTCAAAGGGAAGGTGGTGTTCCGCGCCGTAGCCGAGGCCTGGGATCTCCCTCTGCATGAGATGAAAGAGATATGACTTGCCGGCATATAGTCCCTCTCATATAAATAATGTGCATGCGGGTGTCTGACCGTGCTTATTTCGGTTCTTAACCTGTTATGACACAGACCAACCTATAAGCAAATCAGGGTATTTTAAGAAATTATTGCCCTGATTTGCTATTTCAAAAAAATAATTACTTATATTTGCATCGCTGAATATCGGGGCAAGGTGCCGCGATCAGAAATTGCGTGATTTTTCGCGTCAATCGTCATACCTGTAAAGCATGAAAGATACGAATATTGATTGGAGTAAACTCGCCTTCGGCTATATGCCGACCGACTACAACGTGCGTTGCTACTACCGCGACGGCAAATGGGGCGAGATCGAGGTCTCCTCGTCTGAGAACATTGAAATGCACATAGCCGCCACGGCGCTGCACTACGGCCAGGAGATCTTCGAGGGTCTCAAGGCGTTCCGCGGCAAAGACGGCAAGGTGCGTGTTTTCCGCCCGATGGAAAACTGCCGACGCATCCAGGATTCGGCACGCGGCATACTCATGGAGCCCATCACCGATGAGAAGTTCATGGAGATGGTCGACCTTGTGGTGCGCCTCAACGAGCGTTTCATCCCCCCTTACGGCTCGGGTGCGTCGCTCTATATCCGTCCGCTTGAGATCGGCATGACGGCCCGCGTGGGTGTGAAACCCGCCGACGAGTTCTGTTTCCTGATTCTCGTGACGCCGGTAGGCCCCTATTTCAAGTCAGGTTTCAAGCCCACCAATATCTGTCTGATGCGCGAGTTCGACCGTGTGGCTCCCCGTGGCACCGGCCGCTGGAAAGTCGGCGGCAACTACGCCGCATCGCTCCAGGCCGGCGAGAAGGCTCACGAACTGGGTTATTCGGCTGTGCTGTACCTCGACCCCAAGGAGAAGAAATATCTCGACGAGTGCGGCCCTGCCAACTTCTATGCCATCAAGGACAACACCTATATCACCCCGGCATCCGACTCAATTCTCCCCTCGATTACAAACCAGTCGCTCATGCAGCTGGCCGAGGATTTCGGCATGAAGGTTGAGCGCCGTCACATCCCCGTCGAGGAGATTGCCACTTTCGAGGAGGCTGCCGCCTGCGGCACCGCCGCCGTATGCTCGCCCGTGGGTGAGATTCACGACCTCGACACCGGCGAGAAGTTCGTAATCGCCAAAGACGGCGAGCCGGGCCCCGTTACCCGTCGCCTCTACGATACGCTCAATGCCATCCGTCTGGCAGAAGTTCCCGACACCCATGAGTGGAACCACATTGTCGAAGGACTCTGACAAAACGTTTGACTACCGCGGGGTAATCGACAGGTATTACCCCGAAGGCACACCATTGCGGCCCGTCTACCTGACCCATTGCGGTCAGGTGGCCGGGCTTGCCTTGGATATAGCCCGTAGTCGCGGCCTCTCGCTTGACCCGGCCGACATCGAGGCGGCCGCAATGCTCCACGATATCGGCATCTTCGCCTGCGACGCCCCCTCGATAGGGTGTCACGGCACCGCACCTTATATAATGCATGGCGTCATCGGCGCCGACCTGCTGCGCCGCGAAGGCGCCCCCGAGCGCTATGCCCGTGTGGCCGAGCGCCATACCGGGTCGGGCATCGACGCCGCCGAGGCCGTCCGGCTCGGCCTCCCCGCCGGGCGCGCCTACCTGCCTGAAACCGAGCTTGAGCAGCTGATATGTTATGCCGACAAGTTCTTCTCGAAGTCGGGCGACATGCGCCGTAAGCCGTTTGACCGTGTGCGCGAGTCAATGGCCCGGTTCGGCGAGGCCTCGCTGGCCCGCTTTGACCTCCTGGCTGCCCGTTTCGGCGCCCGGTAGCCAACACCCATAACACCCATAATTCCCATAACTCCCATAACTCCCAGTTTGCTTGATGGGAGTCATGGGAGTTATGGGAATTATGGGAGTTATGGGTGGCACTTATCAACAAAACCGGCCATTTTTCAACATTTGACCTTTTTAAACGTTTGGCGGCAAGGTGTTGTCAAAAAAAAGAATTTACTTTGCATTGTGTTTCACGCGATGTTCCACGCGCATGAAGACACCGGTGGCACATCATGGTTCCCGCCATGGTTCCCGCCATTGAAACCGCAAGTAACTATCTTATGGGTAAAATCATAGCCATTGCCAACCAGAAGGGTGGCGTCGGAAAAACCACAACAACAATCAACCTGGCGGCGTCGCTGGCCAAAGAGGGGAAACGCGTGCTCATCATCGACGCCGACCCCCAGGCCAACGCCACGTCGGGCTACGGCATCGATCCGCGCTCTATGGAATCGTCGATTTACGAATGTCTTGTCGACGACTATCCCATGGACGGCTCGCAGGTGGCCACCTGTGTCGAGGGGCTCGACCTCGTGGGGTCGCGCATCGACCTGGCCGGAGCCGAGCTCGAGCTTATCAACAAGCCCGAGCGCGAGCGCACGCTCAAGCGTCTGCTGGCACCCCTTGCCGAAAAATACGACTATATACTCATCGACTGCTCGCCGTCGCTGGGGCTCATCACCGTCAACGCCCTTACGGCTGCCAATTCGGTGATCATCCCCGTGCAGGCCGAGTATTTCGCCCTCGAAGGGATCAGTAAACTGCTCAACACCATCCGCATCATAAAGTCGAAACTCAATCCTGACCTTGAGATCGAGGGGTTCCTGCTGACGATGTACGATGCCCGTCTGCGTCTTGCCAACCAGATCTATGAAGAGCTCAAGAGCCACTTCGGTGACATGGTCTTCGACACTGTGATACCGCGCAATATCCGCCTCTCCGAGGCACCGTCGCACGGTCTGCCGGCACTGCTGTACGACCCCGAGTCGCGTGGCGCCATCTCGCATGTGCTCCTGGCCCGCGAGCTGATCCGCAACCAGTCGGCCTGACGCCGCGGCGCAATTAACTTTACTTACAAACCTCTCTAACATATACTGAATTGGCTAACAATCACCGCAACGCCCTGGGCCGCGGCCTGGGCTCGCTGATAGCGATGGACGATGTGCCCGCACGCGGGTCGTCGGCCATCAGCGACGTACTTCTGTCGCAGATTTCGCCGAACCCCGACCAGCCCCGAACCACCTTTGACGAGGAGGCTCTCGACGAACTTGCAGCCTCGATACGCGAACTTGGCATCATTCAGCCCCTGTCACTGCGCAAGACTGGCCCCGACTCGTATCAGATCATCGCCGGCGAGCGCCGCTACCGCGCCGCCATGCGCGCCGGCCTTGAGTCGGTGCCCGCCTATGTGCGCACCGCCAATGACAGCGAGCTCACCGAGATGGCGCTGATCGAGAACATACAGCGCGAGGATCTCAACGCCATAGAAATCGCACTGACGTTCAAGAAACTCATCGACCAGTACAGCCTCACCCAGGAACGGCTCTCGGAGCGCATCGGCAAGAAACGCGCCACCATCGCCAACTTCCTGCGCCTGCTCAAGCTCCCAGCCGAGGTGCAGCTGGGTCTGCGCGACAAGCGCGTCGACATGGGGCATGCCCGCGCCCTGCTGGCTGTGGGCGACCCCCAGATGCAGTTGCGCATCTACAAACAGACTCTGAAAGAGGGGCTGTCGGTGCGCCGTGTCGAAGAGCTTGCCAAAGCCTGGCAGGAGGGGGAGAGCGCCGACGCTACTCCGGCCAAGAAACCGGCGCCCCGTCCGTCGCATGACTTCGACCTGCTGAAAAAACACCTTTCAGATGCCTTCCAGACCCCGGTAAAATTTGCCTGTGACGCCCGCGGACGCGGCTCTATCACCTTCAAATTCACCAACGAGGAGGATCTTGCCCGCCTGATTACCCTCTTCGATACCCTCCACAAATAAGAGGCTGTTTAAAAATAAACGTTAAACAGCCTCTAAGTAAGCGGTTCATACAAAAACATCGGCGCCGTGACCCGCAATGAGTCACGGCGCCGATGTTTTTGTGTTGGCCGGTCAGGTTATTTCACAAGCACCTTGGCAACTGTGGTGCCGTGGCGCATGATGTAGATGCCGGGGGTGAGGGTGGTGCTGTCAACGGCCACACCCTGAAGGGTGAAGAACTCGGCAGGTGCGGTAATGTCTGTGTCGACACCGGCGAGACCTGTCTGTATTTCGCGGAAACGGAGTTCGGCAGTGGCATCGTTTCCTGCCTTGTGAAATCCGGTCACGTTGTCAGCCGGCTCGCCGTTGACGTAGAGCCCCATGAATTCGTATTTGTCGGGGTCAACGCCGTCGACAGAGTATGTCAGGTGATAGTCGGCCTGGTTAGAGACCACATAAGAGAGGTTGCTGTCACCTTTTGCAATTTCACCACCGGCAGGTACCTCCCCGTTGCTTGAACATACAAGTCTCAGCGACGCTCCTTCCACTTCGGGGGCGATGGCGGTGAGGGTGTGCTGTTTGGGAGCTTCGGGGAACGGGTCACCCTTTACAACCACGAGGTCGGCGTTGTGGCCGTTGCCCGAGATGTCTGCCACCTTGTTGTCGACGATATGCTCGAAGTCGTAGGCGGCGATCAGGTCAAACCCGGTGAGGGGGAACCCGCTTTCCTTGTCTTTCTTGATGTCATCGGCCGAAAGGGCTTTGCCGTAGAAACGCACATCGTCAATCTTGCCGTCCCAGATGGCGTCGTTGTCGACAACGGAATAAAAATATGTATTTGCGTTATACTCTCCGAGTTTGTATCGGCAACCGACAAGGATGTCTGCTTTATCTGTTATGGCTTTTCCGTTGGGAGAGTCGCCTATTGATGCTGTTGTGACCTCAGAACCCGCCATTTGGCCATCGACGTACAAAATGGATACGCCGCCGTTGCTTTTGAAAGTCCATGCGATGTGGGCCCAGTGACCGGGCGTTACAAGACCTTGCGTATGATCATATGAGTGAGCGAGTACTCCGATTTTATTGCCGGGAAACACATATTTCCAGTTTCCGTCTGTAGTGACATTGTTGCTGAAACAATGGTCGGAACTCTCTCCTCCATGAAGATCAAAGCCGCTTCCTCTTTTTTGCCATGCTCCGGCAAGCCCGCGATCATGGTAACGGCTGCAGATGATGCCACGGGCTTTGCCGTAGTAGTCGCCGCGTATCCATACGCGGGCGGTGACGGTGATTTCGCCGGTACCGGCGGCGACATTGAACGCGTCGCTCTGAGGAATCGACATGTAGCGGTTGCCGTTGCAGTCGAGTGTGCCGTCAAATGTAGTGTCCTGGGCATGCAGTCCGTTCGTCGCTGCCACGCACAAGGCCATACCCATTAGAAACTTTTTCATAATTGCTGGTTTTCTTGATGAATTGTAGAGAATTGTACCTGTGTGAAATCTGAAAGAAATGTGATTTTCGGTTATTTCCGGGGCAAAATTACATATTTTTTTTGTCATGCGGTGATGATGTGCCGAAAAATGACAGCAATGTACCCTGTGTTTCCAGTTTTGGTAGCAGAATGCTTTGATTGTCGGATATTTTCATTACATTTGCATATTCAATGGATAACCGATTATAATCACAAAGTCACTACTTTTATATTATGCACAAACATTTACGCACAGGCATTCTCATGGCCATGGTGAGCGCGGCCATGTCACTCGCGCCGGCGGCTGATGCCGCGATGCCCGGTGGCTCGACAATCTATGCCGGTCTGTGGACCACACAGGCCACAACGCCGGTCTACGGCATATACACCCTGTCGGAGGATGGCGCCGAACTGCTCATGCGCGATCCCAAAGGCCCCGAGGTCGGTTTCCCCCTGCGCAGTGCGTGGCTTGTCGACGGCACGCTCTGCGGCTACTATGTCAAGGAGAACTATTCGGTCGTAGAGCAGCATTATTATATGGAGGCTGATTTCGCCACCGGCGCGGTGTCGCAATTCACGCCCCTTTCCATTGACAACGGCTATATGTTCAGCGCCGTTTACAATCCCGATGACCGTTGCGTCTACGGTTACGGCCTCACAGGCGACTTCTCTTACGCGCTGATGAAGGCCTCGGCCGACAATCCCGGTGACCTGCAGGTGGTCAGGACCTTCGAGTGGGATTCCGACGAAGAGTGCCTTTCCATCGCCTACAATACAGCCGACCAGAAACTCTACGGCATCAATGCCCGGCGTGAGTTCGTCACCGTCAATCCCGCCAACGGCGCCCAGACAGTCGTGGCACAGGTGCCCGTCGAGGCCGAACTCATGGTCTGCGGTCTGTGCTATGCCCCGAAAGAGAACCTGTTCTACTGGAACCCGCAGTTCGGCACTGAATCGGCCATATATACCATTACGCCCGACGGTTTGGCTTTCACCAAGATTTGCGACTGCCTCTTCGGCGAGCAGTACAATTTCTTCATCTGTCCCGACAAAGCAGGGTCACAGGCCTCGCCCGCCTCGCCGGTCATCAAGGCCGTGAATTTTGACGGGGGCGCCACCACCGGTTCAATTGTCATTACCATGCCCTCGCAGACCCTCGGCGGCGAGGCGCTTGCCGGCACGCTCGGCTGGGAGGCTGTTGTCGACGGCACCCCCTTCACCGACGGCACGGCACTCCCCGGCGCCGACGTTACCGTGAACTTCACAGACATGCCCGAAGGGAACCATGTGTTCACTTTCCGCACTGTGGCCGACGGCCAGGCAAGCGAGAATGTCTCGCATGCCATGTGGGTTGGCACCGACACGCCGCGTGCCACCGCCAAAGTCACGCTTACGCATGACCGCGTCATCTGGGAGCCGGTGACCGAAGGGGTAAACGGCGGCTACATCGACCTCGACGACCTGCAGTATGTGGTGTCGCTCAATGACGAGCCGGCCTTCACGCAGCCTGTCGGAAACCTATGGGGCTACCATCAGCTTGCTACCGCTGAGCTGAAACGCTATACCGCCTCGGTGGTCGTCATGGTCGGTGGCAAACAGTCGCAGGCCACGCTGTCGAACGAGGTTGCCCTGGGCACTCCGCTGCAGCCTGACTTCACTCTCGTGCCCGACCGCGATGATGTGGACCGCATGACCGTAATCGATGTGAACGGCGACGGCCGCACCTGGTCGTACAGTCTTTATCAGGAGTGTGCCAAATCGAGTTTCGGCTCGGGCGTGCCTATGGACGACTGGCTGGTGCTGTCGCCCGTGGCGTTCAAGGCCGAGACATCCTATACCCTCAAGATCGACGTGCAGACCTGCAACTCGACCTACACCGACGAGTTCATGCGCGTCTGCATCGGCACGGAGCCTACACCCGAGGCTATGACCCGCGAGCTGATCGCCACATTCCGTCCCGAGCGCGAACTCGGCACCTGGTCTGCCGACTTTACCGTGCCCGAGGATGGCACATATTATATAGGTTTCCACACCACTTCGTTTGCCGACATGGAGGGGATTCTGCTGAGCAATATCCGCCTTAATCCCACCGGCCAGGGTGCCATCGACGGCATTGGAGCCGATGGCACCGACGCCCCCGCCGAATATTACAACCTGCAGGGTGTGCGTGTGGCCGCTCCGGGCCCGGGCGTCTGGATTGAGCGCCGCGGCACCTCGGCCCGCAAGATCCATATCAGGTAATCGGCACATAAGCCACATACGTCACAAAAGTCACATACGCCACATTATGTAACGTATGTGACTTTTGTAACGTATGTGGCTTATGTTAGTTTGTAACTTATGCGGCTTATGTGCGGCTATCTCTGTGGATATTGATAACTTTGCCGCCGAAAGCGTGCGGCGCGATATACAATTTGGCGTGTCGCGCGCGTTATATGGATATGTGTAACAGAGTGAAACAATCAGGGACCCGAATGTGCCGCGCGGCTTTGACCCAAGCTGTGGCTGCTGTCGTGACCGTGGCCGTGCTGGCCGCGCTCACCTCGTGCGGAGGTGCCAAGCTTTCTGTCGCCGACGAACAGTATGCCCGCGGAGAGTATTTCGAGGCCCAGAAGACATACCGCAAGGTCTACAACAAGCTCACCAAGAAAGAGGAACGTCCGCAACGCGGCATGGTGGCCTACAAGATGGGTCTGTGCTACGACAGGCTCGGCATGTCGGCCCGCGCCTCGTCGGCGTTCGCCAATGCCCTGCGTTACGAATATCCCGATTCAACGGCCATTCTGTTCATGGCGCAGTCGCTGCAGGCCGAGGGGAAATACGGCCCGGCAAAAAAAGCTTACGAAGATTACCTGCGTCTCGACCCGAAGTCGAAACTCGCCGAGAACGGCCTGGCCGGATGCAACTACGCCCTCAAGGCCAAAAGCGAGCCCACACGCTATGTCGTGAAGAACGCCAAGCTCTTCAATTCGCGCCGTGCCGACTATGCCCCGATGTTCATTAACCGCACGGATGCCGACCAGCTCTATTTCACCACCACCAACGAGAAGGTTACCGGCGACCGCAAAAGCGAAATCACCGGTATGAAGAAGGGTGACATCTGGTTCGCCAAGGTGAACGAGAAGGGCGAGTGGCAGCGCCCAGAGCCTGTCGAGGGGGAACTGAATTCGGACCTCGACGAGGGCGCCGTATCGTTTACCCCCGACGGCCAGACGATGTACCTCTCGAAAGCGCGCCGCGAGCCGAACGCCAACACCGGCGTGGAGATCTACACCTCACAGCGTTCCGATGCCAAGTGGAGTGCCCCCGTGAAATTCGAGATCACGGCCGATACAGTGTCGTCATACGCCCATCCGGCCGTATCGCCCGACGGCGACTGGCTCTATTTCACCTCTGACATGCCCGGCGGTTCGGGCGGAAAGGATATATGGCGCATCAACCTCAAGGAGCGTGTCGGCTCGCTTGAGAACATGGGCGAGTTCATCAACACACCCGGCGACGAGATGTTCCCTTACGTGCTCTCTGACTCGGTGCTCTATTTCGCCTCTGACGGCCACCCGGGTTTCGGGGGGCTCGACATATTCAAGGCCAGCCTTACCAAATCCGGCGGCTGGAAGGTAGAGAACATGGGTTGGCCAGTCAACTCGGCAGCCGATGATTTCGGCATCACCTTCGGCAAGGGTGAGAGTGGTTTCTTCTCGTCGGCCCGTGGCGACGGCCGCGGTTACGACCACCTCTATTCGTTCGTGCTGCCCGATCTGCAGATCCTCGTTTCGGGCTGGGTGCTTGATAAAGACGAAGAGCCTGTGCCCAATGCCGTGATACGCATCGTGGGCAACGACGGCTCGAACCAGAAGGCGATGGCACGTCCCGACGGCTCGTTCTCGTTCCCGCTTGAGCGCGGCATAAGCTATGTGATGCTTGCCGGAGCCAAAGGGTACCTCAACGCCCGGCAGGAGTTCACGTCGGACACCGCCGAAGAGGATGCCGAGTATGGTGTCGACTTCATCCTCGCGTCGGTGAACAAGCCCGTGGTGGTCGACAATGTATTCTACGACTTTGACCGCGCCGACCTGCGCCCCGAGACCATGGAGGCTCTCGACGAACTGGTGCAGATAATGAACGACAACCCCAACATCACCATAGAGATGGCCTCGCATACCGACCGTGTCGGTTCTGACGAGTATAACAACGGCCTCTCGCAGCGCCGTGCCGATTCGGTTATAAAATATCTGATTTCAAAAGGTATAAAGGCCGACCGCCTGCAGGCGCAGGGCTACGGCAAGTCGCGTCCCAAGACCATAACGAAAAAACTGGCCAGGCTTTACCCGCAGTTCAAGGAGGGTGACATCCTCACCCCCGAGTTTATCGAGACCCTGACCGACGAGGATGCCGAGGCCGCCGACCAGATCAACCGCCGCACCGAGTTCCAGGTTCTGTCGACCGACTACCAGGCCTGGTGACCGCTCCCGTTTTCAACAGCACAAGGCAATGAAATTCCAGACCGAAGTCGAGCTGCCCCGGGGTTATGAGGGGCTTATAGACCACACCACACCGGTGGCCACACTCGGCTCATGCTTTGCCGACGAGGTAGGCGCCCGTCTGGCGGCCGAGCTGTTCGATGTGGCCGTGAATCCGTTCGGGCCCCTGTTCAATCCGGCGAGCATAGAGCATACGCTTGAAATCGCGGCCGACAGCGACTACGATCCCGTATGCGCAATGACTGAACGCGACGGCCGTGTGGTGTCGCTCGACTTCCATTCGCGTCTTTCGGCTGCCACAGCCGATGACCTTGCTGCGCGGATTGTAGCCGAAATGGCACAATTCCGCACTTTTCTTGAAAAAACCGAGGTGGTCACGCTGACATTAGGCACCTCTCGGGTGTTTATCCACCGTCGGCTGAGCCGGGTCGTGGCCAATTGCCATAAACTTCCGGCACACGAGTTCGAGGAGACCCGACTTGGTGTGGCCGAGGTTGCCGCGTCGCTTGGCCGGTGCCTCGAAATCCTGCGCGGGTTCAACCCCGCCGTGAAAGTGGTGGTTACCGTCAGCCCCGTGCGCCACGGCGGCCACTCCCTGCACGCCGACCGGCTCAGCAAGGCCAGATTGCTCCTGGGCGCCGACAGTTTTGCCGCCGACAACCCCGGGGCGGTCATATACTTCCCCGCCTACGAGATCGTCAACGATCAGTTGCGCGATTACAGATATTATGCGGCCGACATGATGCACCCGTCGCCTGTGGCCGTAGACTTCATATACGAGCAGTTCGGCAACGCATTTTTCAGCGACGCCACCCGGCGTCTTGCCGCCGACTGCCGCAAATTCACCACACGTCTGGCACACAGGCCCCTTGCGGCCTCGGGTGCCGACAGGCATGACGGCGACACCGCCGCACTTGCCGCCACGTTTACAACTATTCATCCGGAGGTATCGGCGGCCGCTGACCGCTATATCGCGAAATTACAGAAACAGAAATGAGTCAGGAAACCATTTCAACCACTCCGCAGACCGTGCTCCTCACCGACAGCCGCGGCCTGTCAGACCCCGAGAACACCATCTTCATAGCCCTTGTCACATCGATGGACGACGGGCACCGGTATATCCCCGAGCTTTACAGGCGCGGGGTGCGCAGTTTCGTGATCTCGCGTGTGGTAGGCGAGGAGTCGTTTCCCGACGCCACCTTCTATCACGTGAGCGATACCCTGCAGGCTCTTCAGGAACTTGGCAGCCGTCGCCGCCGCGAGGCTGAAAATCTCCCGGTGATCGGCATTACCGGCAGCCGCGGCAAGACTATGGTCAAGGAATATCTCTACGCCCTGCTAAGCCCCGACTACCGCGTGGTGAGGTCGCCGCGCAGCTATAATTCGCAGATCGGCGTGCCGCTCTCGCTTTGGGACATAACCCCCGAGGCCACGCTCGGCATATTCGAGGCCGGCGTGTCGCGTCCCGGCGAGATGGACCGCCTCTCGCGCATGATACGGCCCGACATAGTGGTCATAACCAACATCCTCGACGACCACGACGACGGTTTCCCCTCGCGCGAGGCCAAGATAGCCGAGAAGGTGAGGCTGATTCACGGCGCGAAGACTGTGATTTTCAACGCCGACGACAAAGCCCTGGCACACACCATAAAATCGCAGGCCATAGGTGACCAGAAACTGTTCGGGTGGTCGCGCACCGACCGCAACGCCCCGCTGTTTGTCACCACCGAGAATACCGATGCCGGCCAGACTATCGTCACATATACCGTAAAGGGACAGAAACCTACCCGGTTCCGTCTCCCGTTCACAAGCCGCTGGCATGTCGAGAACGCCCTTACCTCGCTGGCCGTAATGGTGGTGATGGGGATTCCGGCCAGTGAGACCGTGCATCGCATGGCCGCACTGGCACCGGTGGGCACGCGCCTCCAGGTAAGCGAGGGCATAAACCGCTGCCTGATTGTGCGCGACGACTATACGTGCGATTTCCACTCGCTGCTGCCGGCGCTCGACTTTCTGGCGCGCCGCCATACCGTGGGGCTGCGCATGACGGTGGTGCTCAGTGACATCGCGCACGACGGTATGTCGGCCGAGGAGACCTACACCGAAATCGGCCGTCTGCTCAGGTTCCGCGGTGTCACGCGTCTGCTTGCTGGAGGCAAGGAGATTTCGGCTTACGCCTCGAAGTTCGCCGGACTCGACGCCACATTCTTCCCCTCGGTCAATGCTCTCTACAAGGCCATGACCACCAGCGATTTCTCGTCGGAACTGGTGCTGATAAAGGGCACGCCCGCCGAGACTTTCGACCGTTTCGCGCGTCAGCTTGAGGCCCGCACCCACGAGACCGTGCTTGAGGTGAACCTCGATGCCATGGTGCACAACTACAACTTCTTCCGCTCGCGTCTGCACCCCTCCACCGGCATTGTTGCCATGGTGAAGGCATCGGGCTACGGCGCCGGGTCATACGAACTGGCCAAATCACTGCAGGCCCACGGCGCGGCTTATCTGGCCGTGGCGGTGCTCGACGAGGGTGTGGAGCTGCGCGAGGCGGGCATCACCATGCCCATAATGGTGCTCAACCCCAAGGTGCTCAACTATCCGCAGCTGTTCGCAAACCGGCTCGAACCCGAAGTGTTCGATTTCAACATACTTGAAGAGATCATAGAGGCCGCGCGTCGCGCCGGGGTAAAGGATTATCCCGTGCACCTGAAACTTGACACCGGCATGCACCGCCTCGGGTTCAGCGAGGATGAGATTGACCGCGTGATAGAGATCGTGAAGGGGCAGGACTCGATTCGCATCTGCTCGGTGTTCTCGCACCTGGCCACGGCCGACTGCCTTGACATGGACCTTTACACACGCGCACAGCTCGAACTTTTCGACCGCTGTTCAAACCGCGTGCTCTCGGCCTTCCCGTACCGCATAATGCGTCATGTGCTCAACACCGCCGGAATCCTGCGGTTCCCCGAATATCAGTACGACATGGTGCGCCTGGGAATCGGCCTCTATGGCATACCCGTGCTGAACAACGGCTTGGAGGATGGACTGCGCCCCGTGTCGACCCTACGCTCCGTCATCATAGCCCTGAAACGTTTCCCCGCCGGTACGGCAATCGGCTACGGGCGCCGCGGACTCATACTGCACGACGACACGCTCATAGCCACCGTGCCCGTGGGGTATGCCGACGGCGTGAACCGCCACATGAGTTGCGGCCACTGCTCGTTCGTCGTCGGGGGCGTGAAATGTCCCACCGTGGGCAACATCTGCATGGACGTGTGCATGATCGATGTGACCGACGCCCCCTCGCCGCAGGTAGGTGACCCGGTGGTGATTTTCGGCCCCGAGAATCCGGTCACCGACCTTGCCCGCAGGCTCGATACCATTCCATACGAACTGCTGACTTCAGTCAGCCCGCGCGTGCGCCGTCTTTATTATCGCGAGTCATGATGCTGAGGCTGATATATGCCATAATGGTGTTACTGACGGCTTTCTGCGCGGGTGCGCAGAACGTTGTCACCCCTGTGGTGCCCGACAGTGGGCGTCCACCGCTTGAGGTGAGCGTGCTCACCGTGGATGCCGGACGCGACATCTATCAGCTCGAAGGGCACACGGCGCTGAGACTCCGCCGCCCCGGCGAGTACGACATGGTGGTCAACTGGGGTGTATTCGATTTCAACACCCCGAATTTCGTGTACCGTTTCACCAAGGGTGACGCCGAATATTTCTGCGTGGCATATCCGTTCGGGATGCTGGTGCAGGAGTACACCCGCGAGCACCGCGGCGTCACCGCCCAGATCATAGACATGACACCGGCCCAGGCTGACCGCCTGGAGGTTCTTGTGCGCGATAACCTGCGCCCCGAGAATGCCGCATACCATTACAATTACATCGGCGACAACTGCGCCACGCGCCCGCTGGCGCTGATCGAGCTGGCTATGGGCGATACCATAGTACCCGCGCCGTCTGGCGATTTCGCCTACGGCCACACAGGCATCACCGACAGTCCGGAGGGTAGGGAACCCGTCACATTCCGCGACGAGATGACCCGTTACCATGCCAATTATCCCTGGTACCAGTTCGGCATCGACCTGGCTCTCGGTTCGGGTGTCGACCGCCATGCCTCGCCGCGCGAAAGGGCGTTCTCTCCACTTTACATGCACTATCTGCTCAAGGACGCCACCATTGGCGGGAAACCCCTTGTGGCATCGGAGCAGGAGATACTTCCCGGCACCCCCGGAGGCGTTTCAGAAGGCCCCACGCCGTGGTACGCCACCCCTATGGCGGTGTCAGTGTGTCTGCTTGTCATCACCGTGGCGCTGACAGTCAGCGACATCAGGCGCCGCCGGCTCTCGCGGTGGTTCGACTCGGTGCTCTACGGCATCTTCTTCCTGGCCGGGTGTCTGCTCACATTCCTCATTTTCGTGAGCGTGCACGAGGCAACCTCGCCAAACTGGCTCTATCTGTGGCTTAACCCCCTCTGCATCATACCTGCGGCGGGAATATGGATAAAAAGTTGCCGCCGTGTGGTTTATTGGTATCAATTTTGTAACTTTGCACTGTTGATACTGCTCCTTGCGGGGCATTATTTCATCGGGCAGGCCATGAATGCGGCTTTCCCGGTGCTGATTGCGTGTGACTTGACACGCTCTTTCGCATATATTTACCTGTATAGAAAGACAAGAGATTGAAACAACCTGCTGACAACCGCAACCGCCGTTTCACACGGTCGATGGCAGCCATGCTTGTGGCGGCCTTCTCGATTGTGCAGGTGGCCTCGGCACAGGCTGTCACCCGCCGTCCCTCGCTGGTGGTGGGCATCGTTGTCGACGGTCTTTCGATGGACTATATCGAGCTGTTGCGCGACCAGTTCGGCGAGAACGGTTTCCGCCGTCTGCTCGAACAGGGACTCGCGATACCCGATGTGGATTACGGCACGAATGTCGATGCCACTGCCGCCACGGCGATGATCTTCACCGGCGCGGCGCCTGAGGTGAACGGCATCCCCGCCGCGACGGTCTATAACCGCGACACGCGCCGCTCCGAGCCGGTGCTGAACGACCCCTCGACAATCGGCAACTTCACCGACGAGACCCTCTCACCCAAGGGTATAGAGGCCTCCACCCTGGCCGATGAGGTGCGCATCGACGGCGGCGGGGTAGGGTATGCCTATTCAATAGCCCCCGACGCCGCCCATGCCATCATAATGGCCGGACATGCCGGCAACAGCGCCTTCTGGATCAACGACCTTACCGGCAAATGGGCCACCACCACATTCTACAAGGACCTGCCCACGGCGCCGCAGACGGCCAACCATACCGCCCCGCTGCAGATGCGGCTCGACACCCTGCAGTGGGTGCCCTCGGTGGCGCTTGACCGTTATCCCGACCTGCCTGCCCACAAGAAACTATATCCGTTCCGCAACATATTCCAGCGCGGCCAGGCAAACCGTTTCAAGGCCTACAAGAACTCGCCGATGGTCAACAGGGACATCACCGCAATGGCGGCCGATTACCTGAAGACACTGACCCTGGGGCAGCGCGAGGCCACCGACATGCTGTCGTTGGGGTACACCCTGCAGCCGTATATCTACGGCCGCGAGGCCGACGCGCGCCTTGAGCTGATGGACAGCTACCTGCGCCTTGACCGCGACCTGGCACGCCTGTTCGACGCCATCGACCGCCAGGGCCCGGGCATGGACCGCACATTGGTGTTCGTGGCGGGCACGCCGCTGACACGCCGTCAGCGCCGCGACGACGAGAAATGGGCCGTTCCCTACGGCGAATTCTCTTCACGCAAGGCCGTGTCGCTGCTCAACATGTACCTGATGGCCATATACGGCAACGGCGACTGGGTGTCGGGTTACCATGACGGGCAGCTTTACCTCAACCATAAGCTTATAAAAGACCGGGGCAAAGACCTCGGCGAACTGCGCCGCGAGTCGGCCAGGTTCCTCACACGCATGGCCGGTGTGCGCCAGGCCTGGACGGTCGACGACGTGATTGACCGCCGTGCCGGCGAGGATCCCGAGGTCACGCGCCGCAACACATACGTGCCATACGCCGGCGATGTGGTAATATCCATCGCTCCCGGATGGCAGGAGACCGACGATGATTCAGATACCGAGCGCCCGCAGACAATAGTGCGGGCCGGCGCCCCGATCGCGCCGGTGTTCATCATGGCCCCCGGTGTGGCTCCGCGCACCGTCACCACCGGTGTCGATGCCCGTGCCATTGCCCCCACGGTGGCAGGGATTCTGCGCATACGCGCCCCCAACGGCGCATCGCAGCCCCGTATCAGGTGACATCCGTGCCGGATAGGCCTGAGCGTCTCTCCAAGCCACCCGTTATTCTCATCACAAAACTGACAACACTTACAAATATATGTCTCTGACAACCTTCCTGAGCAAGATTTTCGGCAACAAGTCACAGCGTGACCTCAAGGAAATCAAGCCCATTATCGACAAGATAAACGCCCTCGGGCCCCAGCTCAAAGAGCTCTCCAACGACGAACTCCGCCACAAGATTGACGAGGTGCGCGCCGACATCGCCGCCGCCATCAAGGCCGACGACGAGGCCGTGGCCGAGCTCCGCACCAAAATCGACGATCTCCCCTTCGACAAGCGTCAGCCGCTGTGGGACGAGATCGACAAGCATGAGAAGAATATCCTCGACATACTTGAGGAGCAGCTTGACAGCCACCTCCCCATAGTGTTCGCTACAATGCGCGAGACCGCCGCGCGTTTCGCCGCCAACGAGACCGTCGAGGTCACCGCCACCGACATGGACCGCGAGCTTGCCGCCCAGGGGCGCGACTTCGTGACCATCGAAGGTGACAAGGCCCTCTGGAAAAACCACTGGATGGCCGGCGGTAACGAGATCACATGGGATATGGTGCATTACGACGTGCAGCTCATCGGCGGCGTCGTGCTCCACCAGGGCAAGATTGCCGAGATGGCCACCGGCGAGGGCAAAACTCTTGTGGCGACGCTGCCCGTGTTCCTGCGCTCGCTCTCTAAGAAGGGCGTGCATGTTGTGACCGTCAACGACTACCTGTCGAAGCGTGACTCGGAGTGGATGGGCCCGCTGTATATGTTCCACGGCTCTACCGTAGACTGTATCGACAAGCACCGCCCCAACACCGCCGCACGCCGCCGCGCCTACGAGTGCGACATCACCTTCGGTACCAACAACGAGTTCGGTTTCGACTACCTGCGCGACAACATGGCCATGGCGCCTCAGGACATGGTTCAGCGCAAGCACTATTACGCCATCGTCGACGAGGTTGACTCGGTGCTTATTGACGATGCCCGTACCCCGCTTATCATCTCCGGTCCCGTGCCCAAGGGTGACGACCAGATGTTCAACGAGTACAAGCCCAACGTAGAGAAGGTGTTCCAGGCACAGAAACGTCTGGTCACCAAGATTCTTGCCGAGGCCAAGGAGAAGATTAAGTCTGACGACAAGGAGGTGCGCAAAGAGGGCGAGCTCCTGTTGTTCCGTGCCTTCAAGGGTCTGCCCAAATACGGCCCGCTGATCAAGTTCCTCTCTGAGGAGGGCATGAAGAACGCCCTGCTCAAGACCGAGGCCTATTACCTGCAGGACAACTCGCGCGAGATGCCCAAAGTCACCGACCCGCTCTATTTCGTCATCGACGAGAAGAACCGCTCGGTAGAGTTGACCGACAAGGGTTTCGACGTGCTCACCGACCGCAACCAGGATCCGCAGTTCTTCGTGCTCCCCGACATCGCCGCCAGGCTTTCGGAACTCGAGCATGTGACCGACCTCAACGAGCGCCAGCAGCTCAAGGACGAGGCCATGTCGGACTATGCCGTCAAGGCCGAGCGTGTGCACACCGTGACCCAGCTGCTGAAGGCCTACACCCTCTTCGACAAGGATGTGGAGTATGTGATCGACGAAGGGAAGATCAAGATCGTCGACGAGCAGACGGGCCGTATCATGGAGGGTCGCCGCTATAGCGACGGTCTGCACCAGGCTATCGAGGCCAAGGAGAACGTGAAGGTCGAGGCCGCCACCCAGACTTTCGCCACCATCACCCTGCAGAACTACTTCCGCATGTACCACAAGCTGGCCGGTATGACCGGTACTGCCGAGACTGAGGCAGGTGAGCTCTGGGATATATACAAACTCGACGTGGTCACCATCCCCACCAACCGCCCCGTTGCGCGCAAGGACCTCGACGACCGCGTCTACAAGACCAAGAAAGAGAAATACGCCGCCGTTATCGACGAGATCGTGCGTCTGCGCGACCAGGGGCGCCCGGTGCTTGTGGGTACTACCTCGGTCGAGATCTCGGAACTTCTCAAGCGCATGCTCGACATACGCCACATTGACTGCCAGGTGCTGAATGCCAAACTGCACCAACAGGAGGCTCAGGTAGTGGCCCTGGCCGGTCAGCCGGGCAAGGTCACCATCGCCACCAACATGGCGGGCCGCGGTACCGACATCAAGCTCTCGAAAGAGGTCAAGGATGCCGGCGGTCTGGCAATCATCGGCACCGAGCGTCA
>ERZ1673743.1997-NODE-1997-length-19533-cov-5.541688_pt1 | contig 19533 bp, 20 predicted proteins | sample MGYA00580197_ERZ1673743 | MGnify/ENA primary metagenome ERZ1673743 (study PRJEB41218, sample SAMN15661795) | gut metagenome | host: Homo sapiens | place: Canada: London | collected 2015-08-20/2019-03-30 | study: EMG produced TPA metagenomics assembly of... | reverse complement strand
CGTTTATATATTCTGTCGGTGGCGTGTATTTACTTGTAACTGCCATATTATCATCTTCTTTCTTTTCTGATATTGTGGCGGTGCTTGTTTGTGTATCATATTGTACGTCTTTTCCCAACGCTTCACTTACCGCCCTTATCGGCAAGTATGTTGTATCGTTGTATAGGAAATTGTCGGCTTGTACCGCTTTACCGTCTACCACAACTTTTATTGTATTCGGTAAAACATTTATATTCTGCCACACGTCGGTTGCGTATACTCCTGCACACGATATAATACCCATAACGAGCATACCGCATATAAAACTTTTAATATTCCCTTTCATAAAAATACCTCCTTTGTGATACCTAAATTGTACCACAAAGGAATAATTTTGTAAATATCTTTTATGAAATACCTGTTATAAGACCGCCCGAAACAGTTACCGTTTTTCCGTCTGCGGTTTGAAATGTTCCGCTTGCTCCCTGTTCAAACTTCCATTTATTTTTGCCGACTGTCGTACCGTTACCCGAACTAAGTATGTCCAATCCATACGTTCTTAATAAAATTCCCGATATAGCGTTGTATATTTGAAAAATACATTTATTATTGTAGTATAAATTAAAATCAGTATATCTCATATCGTTGCTACTCGGTGCATTACACCACAATCCGTACTTATTGCCGTCAGCGTCGTAACTTTGAATACCGTTTTTGTCTATAACGGTTCTTGCCTTTTTGTCTGTGCCTGTGGCAAATACACCTGTTATAGTAACATTACCGTCATCGTCCATTTCAATGGTTTTCTCCGACAACTGATTGAATATCTGAAAAACGAACGCACCGTCCATATTTCCGAGGTTTATTCTTCGTCTGCCCTTATTATCTTCGATATATAGCAAATCACCGTCTAACAGCAGTTTTTTGTTATCTGATTCAACGGGATTTTGTGTACTGTTCAATGTACCGTGGAAGTAGCTTGTTTTCAGCTTGTTCGCTCTGCCCGAATTTTTCTGAACGGTTTTTAACAGTTTACCCATATACCACGCATGGTAATACGGATTTGCCAACGTCGGCTGACCTATTGTTACTGACGGCTGTTTTGCGCTGTATGGGTAATACGTCATTGATACAATTCGTTTTTTATGCTCGATGTCGCCCTCAAAGACGTGTACCGTATCACCCAAAGAAATTTTATAAAAATCGCCGTATTCAGCAAGTTTACTCAAATCAACCACGTCACCCGTGATTGTCAGTTGAGGGCGGTCAAGTCTAAAATCGTTACCCTCACCCTTTAAGTCCCACTCACCAAACGCCTTTAGCTTTTCGGGGTCATCGTAATCGCTATAATCTCGGTACGCCTCACGAATACCGTACTTCTCAATACCCTCTTTACTGTCAATGTACGGCTTACCGCCGTTTACTGATGAAATCGTCAAATCGTCCTTGCCGTACATATACAGTCTTGTCGTCAACTCTTGCGTGTTTCTCTCGACTGAAAGACTTGTCATATTCTTCTTTATTGACATTCTCACGCCGTTATCCTTACCGATACGCTCCACAACCGCAAATCGGTAATTGTCGTAGTATATTTCACCTCTGCCGTAAGCCTCTATGACGTTTTGAATCACGTCATATGTATTTATCTTATCAGTCGGGTAAAAGTCGATTTTAACGCCGTCTGCGCCTATTCTCGTCATACCCATTTCCTTAAGTTCACTGTCGGGTATAAGCTCAAACTTTGTATCGGCTATCGCAAGTTTTATAACGTCGTACGGGTCAACACCTATTGTTGATTTTGTCACGTCCGTATCGTTGCCGATTGTCGGCAAGTGATGATGAAGTGCGTCATCATAGAATATTCGGTTAGCTTTCACCGTCATAATTCTTGAACCGCTGTAATCTCGCTTTACAAATGTAATGCGGTATGCTTGTCCTTCAACCGATACTATACGATTTTCTTTTATAAGCTCCGCTTTTTCGTCTTTCATAGGGTACTTAAAAGAAACTGTGTGCGTTTCCTGCAATCCCTCGAACACCGCCACTTCATACGCCTTATTCAGATACGCAAGGCAACCGCCTGTGAAGTCTGTTTCGTTCCATTCGTGTAATTTAAAAGCCATGTTATTCACTCCATTTCATATTATCAAAATCTACGTCGTACAAAAATTTAGGCGTGTAATTTATCTGTACAACTCCACCGCCTGTTACTGTTATTGTGTTATCCAATCCCGGGACAAGTTCAAAGAAATCGCCCGATATATCCGTCATAAGGCTTGTATTTCCGCTGTAAGCTATCTCTTTTTCGCAGTCAATAACAATATCGCCAGTATGCTTAACAGTGATATTTTTGCCGTTATTTCCTATTGTGAAAGGGCTTGTTGCACCTGTTACGGTTATAATAGGTTTGACGTGTACATCACCGATATTCGGTATGTTTTTGTATGTGCCATTACCGTTTAATGTTAAATATTCATCTTGACCTATCGGAATTTCTGTATCAAGCGTCGTATATGTATCAAGGCAAGGTCCGTTCAGCGCGTCAAATATAAGCTCCGAAAAAGGCTCTGCCTTATACGTCACTGACAAAACGGCTTTTCTGCCGTCGTGTTCGGGTGTATATGACACGCTGTCCATTACCCTTACGTTCCACTTGACAAACGGCATATCGTTAAAAATAAGCGTGCCTTTGCCCTTAAACCAACGGCTTAGTGCAGTCAGCTTTTTATTTAGTTCTTCGATACAGTCCGCACCGATGTTAAAATCAATCTGAAATTTTCGTGTATTGAAATATTCGTGACCAGACACATCAGTAAAATCATATTCACCGTCTGTTTCGTCGGCACTTACGGTAAACTCCTTTACCTGTGGAAATACGGGACGGTCCTTTGTTCTGACCGTCACTCGCTTAAAATCCGTTGTATTTTTGCCGTTAAATTCAAAACCGTTACGCATATCTTTCCTCCTATAATCCTACGTATTTGTTCAATGCATCTTGTTTTTCTTCCGGTGTCATTTGCATGAAGTTATTTATGATCTTCCTGTTGTCGCTCATTGAATTATTTTCAATTTTGAAACTATCGAATTTGTCAAGCATTCGACTTAGCAAACTTTCTATATTACCGCCTGTCGCCGAAACCTTATCGGTTATTGTTGCCACGTATGCAGATATGTTGATGTCGGCATTTTGCAATCCTGTAAGAATGTTTTTCTTGCCGTCCTCCATTTGCTTATATTCAGCCTCAAGACTTTCAATAGTGGCATTGTTTTTGACTTGCAACTGATACAGCTCTTCGTCACGTTGCAGTTGTTTCATCTGCTCTTGCAGTTCTTTGTATTTCTGTTGCCCTCTGTCGGTCACTGCATTTGCATAAACATCAAGTTGTGCTTGGACTTCCGACATATCGGTTTTTCTGTCCTGTACGTCCCAACTGTCACGAAGTTCTTGCTCTTGCTTTGAAAATTCCTCTTTGACATTTGAAATATAGTCTTGTTGCTTTTGGAGTAAATCATCAATCGCACTTGATTGTGATTTATACAATTCCATACTGTATTTATTTGTATCGTCAATGTATTCTTCAAAACTGATTTTTCCGGCAGCGTAAAATTCTTTTACTTTGTCAATCTTACGCTGAAAAAAATCTTCCTCACTGTCGCCGTACTTATCCCAATCATCATATGTATTGCGTAGTTCTTGCCAACTGTCAGCGTCCTTTTGCCACGCTGAATACTCATCAGAATTTTTTTGAGATATTGCGTCAATGCGTTTTTCTTCAATCGACTGCTTTTCTTCAACGTATTTCTGATAATTTATTGCATCGTTCGCATAAAATTCTTCAAGACGTTGTTCTTCTCTGTCTATGCCTGCGATATAATCGTCTATCGACATATTGTGATATTTCTGTTGATGTTCAAGCCAACTGTCCGAGTAGTTTTTCATATCGTCATAAAGCGTTTCGCCCGCGTCCGATACGTTTTCAACATACTCGTCCCAAGTGATTATTGCGTCTTGTAAATCTTGATAATTTCTGTCTTTTATACGTTTGAAAGCGTCAAGCGGTGTGTCGCCGTTATCACCCCAATCGTTTATAGCGCTGTGCTTTTCAAGGTATGCCTTTGACTGTTCGTTGAACTCTTTCGTCTGTTTCTGCATAATAGAGAAAATTTGTTCCTCTATGTCGGCAATATCCTTGTCGTTCGACTTGAATTTCTCTTGAAATTCTAACCACTTCTCTAATTCTTGTGCGGTCGTTACTGCGTGCGTTTTGGTGTAATGCGTCCAATCGTCCTTGGCTGATGTAAACGCGTCCGAATTGTCTTTTCCTGTTGCGTAATGCGGTATACCCATACCCGACATTATCGCCTTGGTTTGTGACGCTGTGTACACCTTTGCGCCCTTTGACAATGGCAACAACACGTCCTTGCCCTGCGGTATAAATGCACGTCCTTTGTCAACGATTAATTCTCGCGGGTCAGATATACCCTTTTCATCATTAACCATTGCCAAACCGCCCTCGAAGTTCTGCGTACCTTTTGCGACTTTCTTTTTGACGAACGTTCCCGTACTGCCAAAACGTGCCGCAGGAGCACTTTTATCGCTTAGTCCCTCTATAGACGAACCCTCAACAGAAACAGTATAATGGACTGTCGCAAATTTGTCTTCGGGTTGATAGCCGTCAGGTTCTGCACTATTCTTCTTAAATGTAACATTGCCCTCTTTGGGTGGTGCCGTATAGTTGTCGGGTTCTGTGCTGTCGTTAGTCCATATAACTTTACCCGTTGCAGTGATTTCACCCAACTTATTACCATTCAAATCGTTAATATCAAAACCGCCTGTATCTACATTAAATGTTATGGTAACTTGGTTGTTATTGATTAATTCCTGTAGCTTTGAATCAGCCGTATCTAATACAGAAATATCGCCCTCGGCACTGACTTGTAATTGTACATTGCCTGCGTTATTTATTTCCTCGACAGCATTTTTTGCGTTCTCGATAGCAGACACATCCCCGCTTGCGTCAATTTCAATATGTTTATCCTCAGGCAATAATCCCAAACTGTGCGCCAATGCGTCAACTTGCTCTGTGCTTAGTCCCAAATCGCCACCTAAACTTGATAGGTCTTTCACTAAACCACTTACATCACCCGACGCTACAGCCTGTTGAATATCAGAAAAACCGTTTTTCATTAATGCGGCTTTCGTGACTATTTCCTCTGACGTTAGTCCGATTTCTTTACCTTGTTTGACAAAATCATTTACAACAGCGTCTAATGCGTTATTATTAATTGCGCCTTGTAGGTCTTGAAAACCGTTTTTAAACAGTGCCACTTGTGCGGCAATGTCTTGATTTTCAAACCCTAAATCAGTCATAGTTGATTTGATTTGTTTGCATACTAAATCTACAGCATTACCGCCGCTTTCAAAGACTTCCTGCATATCCTTAAAGCCGTTTAAATTCATAGCATCCGTTGTTGCGACTTCTGCCATAGCTTGTAGTGATTCTCTGCCGTTCTTGGCTCGTTCGTCCATGCTTTCGATGTTATCACTTATTTCACGATACGCATTTGATACATTTTGTATTTCTTGTATTACTTCGTCTACATCACCGAATTTGAATGTACTTCCCGTAAACCTTTCATATGCCTTAATAAAATCACTGTCTTTTAAACCATTTATGAACGATTGTCTTTCTAATGCCGCCGCCTTTATTCTCTCAGAACTTCCGTCTTTATATGCGGCGTTCATCTCATCAACTATTGCTTTATACTGTGTTTTGTAGTCTGTCGCTTGTTGCAACCACCCACGCATTTCTTCTTGTTGGTTTTTATAATCAGCACCATAGGAACTACCTTTTTGAAGTGCGTCGTATCCCTCTGATACTGCCTTTTGTGCCTTTTTGCCTGATGTTAAATCCAATGCGTCTTTGATTTCATTCGCACTGTCTTGTGCGTTTGATACCGCCAATGCCAGTGCTGAATCAAATTCACCTGTATCAATCATTAATTTTATGGTATCATCATTTGTAGTCGCCTTGATTTCCTGCATAATGTCGTTTATGCGGTTTTTAGCGTTTTCGAGTTCTTCGGGATTTAATGTACCGCTGTTGATTGATTCGTTTAGTTTTTCGTATTCACTTCGCAGATTTTCCAAATGCGAAACTTGGTTGTCTGCGTCTTGCCACTGAGAATATAATTCCTTGTAGCTTTGACCCAATTTTGCGTTGTTTTCAATAGCCTCTGTAACATGGTCGGCAACAACCTTATACCCTGCAACAACCGCCGCAGGCGCTAATACTGCACCGAATATCGGCGCTAATGCAGAAAATGAACTGCCTAACCCCGCAGTCGATACTTTTATCGCTGACGTTGCGTCTGCTATAATAGGCAATTTATCGCTGATTACTCCTAATCCCTCAACAAAATCGCCTGCACCCTTAATCACTCCGACACCGACTTTTGACAATGCACCTAAAGCAATGACCGTAGCACCGGTATTAACAACAGCACGTTTTTGCTCGTCGTCCATTTGCGACAATCCTTTTGCAAAATCAGCTACTGTGGTGCTTGCGTCTTGTATTGACGGCAACATTGTTTCGCCGATACTTCTCGCCGCTTCAATAATATTGTTTTTTGTGTTCGCCAATTTTGATGCGGTCGTTTCATTCTTTGCGTTAAATTCTTCTTGTAGTGCCGTATTTTCTTGGTATGCGGTGTTTGAACGATTGACACTCTCGGTTACTAAATCATAACCGTTGACTAATGCCATCATAGCCTGTATATCCTGTGTATTGTTTATGCCTAAATCATCTAACGCAACAGTTAGGTTCTCGGCAGACTGCAAGCCTTTTAATAGTCCGTTAAATGCACCGGAGCTGTCGGTATTCCACTGCTCTTTAAATTTTTCCGCACTCTTACCGCTGTACTTTGCGAATTTCGTCAAACCCTCACCGCCGCTTGCAACGGCTGTTTCTATGGATAGCCACGTACGACCTATCGCACTACCGCCCATTTGTGCCTCAATGCCGAGTGATGACAGTGCGGCGGAATAACCCAACACGTCCGCCGCTGACATTCGTACTGATGAACCGTATTTACCCATACGCAATGCCATTTCCGCGATTTCCGATTCTGTTGTCGCACTGTGGTTACCCAAATCGACGATTGCACTACCGATATTACGGATTTCGTTTTGACCGACACCCATAACATTCTGAAAACGTGCCAGTGTTGCGGCACCCTCTTCGCCGACAAGGTTTGTTGCTGAACCCATTTGTGCCATTACTTCCGTAAAATCGACGATATTTTCTTGTGATATACCTAACTGACCGCCAGCCGCCGCAAGTTCGTTTAGTTCAGTCGTTGTTTGTGGTATCGCGCCTCTGCCGTCAATACCTGTTGTTGACAAATCAATAATGCCTTGCTTTATTTTGGCTAACTGTTCCGGTGTAGCGTCAACCGTCTTTTTAACTCCGGCAAAACTATCCTCAAAATCTATCGCAAACTTGGCACTCGCAACACCGCCTGCGGCAAGAGCCGTTGATGCGTATTGTATCGGTTTTGTTATCGTGTCAATATTTTCGCCGACTTCTTTTATACCTTTTCCGGTATCTTTAAGCTGACTTGCAAGACCTTGATATGCACTTGTGCTTTCTCTTACACCTTTCACACCTTTTGTATTGCTTTGTGTTCGTTCCAATTCTTCGAGTTGTTGCGATACACCGCTTATTGTTGCCTCTAAATCCGACGCATCACCTCTTATTCTTACTACTAATTCCGCCGCGTCAGCCACTACAAATCACCTCACTACATTCCATAAAACATTTTTAAATACGGGTCGTTTCCTGTATAGACCTCTTCCGTATCATCTTCCAAATCGTCTATCATTTTAAACAAAACAAACGGATTTTGCTTTGATATTACATTCGGCAATAACCCTCTTTGCCTAAACCAATCTGCGTACAAAGTACGCAGTGGTTGGCTTTTTGAGGAATTACTGCCCTTTACTCGTTTTTTGTTGTCAACGCGTCTATATAGAATTTCCATAATTCAATACATAGTCTTGAATGTGTGCCTACATCAATGGCATCAATAATATCCTGCGTTGCGTCCGTTCCCTCGAACATATAGTCCACCGCCTCTCGGCAGATATTTAACGGTCCGTTTTTATTTTCATCGTTATGTGCGTCATTAATAATACACATTGCCTCAAAGTCGAACGGCTTTGAAACGTATTTTTTATTATCGTGTTTAAATGTTAATGTGTGTTGCATAATATTCCTCCTAATTCATTGCATACAAAAAGCACGCTATATGCGTGCTTGACATACATTTTTTATTGTGTTATAATTTAGATATAAGAGGAACGGTAAACAGCCGTTTCTAATACATTAGTTTATATTTAGTGTAGAAAATATTTTCTACCCAAATAACCGTCCTATTGCGTTAGGGCGGTTATTTCTTTAATATCCATACAATAAGCAAAATCAATACAAGTTGTATTGTGGTTTCACTCATAATATTTCCTTTCCGAAACAGAGCCGCCACCGCTCTCCATATATCAAGGCTTTTCAGCCTATTTTTATTCTACACTATACCTCATATAATGTCAAATTACGTTTATTTTACAGTGCTTTCTTTACAGGATAGTAGTTCATATCCTTAAACCAGTTTTCTTCAAGTTCTGTCTTTGTAACGCCCTCCGGCAAATCGCTTTCGTCAAAGTATGCGTAATAGTTGTTGTCAAAATCACGTTGTACGGCTGTGTATGTAGCCTTTGCAGTTTGCTTTTCCGGTGCACCACTTGACGCTTTAGTCTTACCGCCTACGTTTGACGCAAAGCTGTACGAACCCTTGTAATATCTTACATAACGGTATGAGCCGTCGGATTTCATAATTCTCCACGCAACACCGAAATAAACTGTTTTTGTATCGTTGCCGACCTCTACTACACCGTCTTTTTGTGTCAGTCCACGCCACATTGAATCAACTTCCGGTGGAATATCGGCATTTGTGATGTCGTGACCTAATTTTTCAATGTAGTTTGATGTTTCATACGCACCGTTATCGGCGTCAAAAACATCACTGCCGCCTGCGTCTGTCGGTGCAATTTCGACTGTACCTCTCAAATTATACGGATCGCCATATGTTGCACCCTCTGATGTGTCTGTTAAAACTGCGAAAAATGTGTACTTGTCCACACCTATTGTAGGTAGTGGTTTTCTTTTTGCTGTATTTGCCATAAATCAATCATTCCTTTCTACTACTTTCGTAAATCTCATTGTCCTATGTTTTATACCCTTGTCGTCGGGATTGGGTACGTCCATTGTCATTTCGTGATAATATTCATTATCAGTCAACAATTTGTATACCCTCTCCGACAATTCAAAACACGTTTGCGGATAATCGGCGTAAATATCAATCTGAACAGTCGTATCATTCGTAACGACCGTATTGTCATATGACATTGAGCCTTTGTCCGTTAGCGTGTAATATGCTATTGCGGGCAATTTATTAAAATTATCGGGATATGCAAAACATACACTTACACCGTCTATTTGCTTTAAAATATCCCGTAATTCAAGGTTAATATCATACACCGTAACCCTCCTTAAACTTAGCTACTATTTCACTTACATTGTTCTTTAATGCCGGAACAAGGAACGGCTGTGGTGCTTGCCCCGACGTTGTGTAAAATCGACCGCCACTGTAATACGTCCAGTGTCTTTTTGACGTATGCGAAACAGATTTGTCGCCCTTTGAGCCTGTGCCAAATTCGACATAAATGCCGTAATCGGCAGTCGGACCGATTGCAACGCTGTCACCGTCCACTTGGCTTACGATACTGCCTTTTAATCGCCCTGTTGCAACAGGACAGTTTGCCACTGCGTGCGCTCTTACGACTTCACCCGCCATTGCCAAACCTCGCTGTATTTTATCGTCCGACGCATACTGTGTCAGCTTATCAACAACGTTGTCTATCCCCTCGATTGAAAAATTCATTTTAACCGGCTCCTCTCAAGCATTGCTACCAAACCGCTGTCCCATTTCTGCACATATGTTATATCATATATGTCGCCGTCATATTCAACCCTGTTACCGACCTTTACGTCGTCTGACATATCGCAGAACATACGCATTTGACATTCTATATCTAAACCGTATTGCTCTCTTGCTCTGCCACCGCTGTACGGTTGTACATCGGCTTTAATTTCGGACAATACAGTCTTTTCGGTTTTACCTGTATAGTCGTCAATTTCATATTCTGCGATTATAACAGTTTTATCGTAAAAATCACTGAATACTGATGTCACTCGGAACACGCCCCTTTCGTTTACGGAACGGGTCAAGGCGTTTATAATAGTTGCTGAAAATCTTATCGTTGTCGGTTTCGGTATATGTCACGGAACGTTCGCCCTCACTTATGCTCTTGACTACTTCGGGACTTTTACTGTCCCCGTAACCTTTTGCCCTGTACATATCCGCCGCAATCTTCGGAACAAGGCTTTCAAGCTGACGTGGCAGTACATCAATATGACAATACGCCATAATCATATTAACCGTGTCATCAATCAAAAAGGACAACAAGTTGTCTTGCTCGTCGTCCTTAATTCCCAACAACATTTTTAGTGTCCCCAACTGTTCCATATTATTCACCGCTTACAACGTCGGCACTGCCCGACTTTCTCGCTTTGCCGTCTGCGGTAACTTCCGCAACTGTAATCTTGTGACCGTTTGTCGCAGTGATTTCGTCACCGTTGTTAAACTCTGTCCACTTCGACAAATCGTCGTCATACGCAACACTTGGAGCGGTGCTTGCGACAGTCTTGTAAACCAACTTGTGACCGCCGATAGGCTTTGGCGATACTGTAATAACAGTGTTGCCTGTTGTTCCTGCAACCGATTCAACTGTCAATTCGCCAAGTGTCGGAACACCGTTCTTAAATGCGGCAAATGCGTCGTCCTTAACCACAAGGAAACCTAAACGCATAGTAGCTTTGATTGCAACCATATCCTGCTCCGCAAGTGATAGCGGTTTACCGTCACTGTCAAGAGTGCCTTGAAGTGTAGCCTCCGTCAAGATTTCATAGTTGATACCGGCACGCATACCGACAACGGCATACTTAAAGTTACCTGTGATAATATCGGCACGTTTGTTGTCCCACGCACCGTTGCGCACAAATTCGATAGGCTGACCGTACAGCTCACCGCCTGTTGTACCGTTGACATATGCAGGTGCGCCGTTTGCGTCACGTAGCTTTCTTAGCATATTCTTAACACCGATACGACCGATAAATCCCGACGGGTCATAGCCGTTTTCTTCAATCATTGACATTGCGTCAGATATAGCAATATCAATATTTGTGTTGTCTGTAACAACCATATGCTTGCTGTCTATAGCGTTCATAATGTTTGTCTTGAACGGCGAATTTGTACCGAAAATGCACGCCGCGTCAATCGCTCTGTAAAATGCCTCTGCGATTTCCGGCTTTAGTTCTTCAAATACGCTGATAGTCGTATCTTCCAACTTTTCCTTTGTTACCGGAATAATAACGGCTAACTTCTTCGCCTCGATTTCAGGGTGAATCCAAGTAGCACCGCTTGTCTTAATTCTTTCACCCTCACCGACCCAGTAAGCACCCGGACCGTCTGTAAGTACGTTAAACTTCTTTTTCTCGTGTTTCATTTCCTCGACTTTCGCCATTCTTAAAACACTTGAACCCCTTGTCACCATTTTGATGATGTCTGTTGCTTGTTCGACAGGCACAAAACCTGTCAATTCATTTTTTAAATAACCCATTTATTTCACTCCTATCTTTGATTTTCTCTGATTATGTCCATAAAACTGCCTGTGTTGTGACCGCCACTGCCACCGTTTAAATCCGGTGTTTTACCCTTTAAACGCTCGGTAACACCTGCTTGTACATCTTTGTCGTAGCTTTCTTTTATCTTGTCGATAACCGCCTTTGTACTATCCTTGTCCTCTGCTACAATGTACTTAGCAATCTCGGCAGACAATCCGACTTTGGCAAGTTCTGTTTCGGCATATGCTATGATTTTTTCACGTTCAAACTCTGCCTTTGCCTTTTCAAATTCTGCCCTTTCCTTGTCGTCGTCCTCTTTTTTTCTTTGGTCGGCTGTAAGCTTGGCTTTTCTCATGCCCTCTTCTTCGGCTTTTTTTAATTTTTCTTCAACTTCCTTTTCCCACTTCTCTTTTGCCGCCGCTACTGCGTCATCAATCGCCTTTTGATTGTCGCCGTCTTTTTGTTCTGTTGACTTCTGCTCTGTGGACTTCTCTTGCTCTTGATTTTCTGTTTGCTCTGCTGTATCTGCCATTCAAATCATTCCTTTCTGAAAAAATTGTATAAAAATAAGACGTATAACCCCACGTCTAACAGGGAGATAATCGGATCACCATTCCTTTCTTCTATGTGTATGTTGTGCCTATGCTCACACTATCACCGCCTTTCAGTGTATCAAAAAAGCACGTCTAACAACGTGCTTTATATTTTCTTATAATTTAAAACATCTCAATTCTTCCGATGTTAATTCTGTATATTTTTTTTGTCTTTCTTTTAAATACTTTGCCAATTTCCCTAAATCATACTCCGAAGGTGGTAATGTTTCAGACGGTCCTCCTGCATAAAGTCCGCAAAAGCCTTTACATTCGGGGTCAGCTATTATATTGTTCACGTTTCCTACCTTCTTTCATAATTATATTTATCTAACAGTTTTTGCGAAGCGTCACCTTCTATTATGAATTGATATGGGTGTGCTATAGGTATATGCTCCGCTCCAAACTCTTTTATATAATGATTTAAAACGTCCTCGTTTACTGCGTAACCATAAATTGCACCGCCACCACCATTCTTCAATGATTGCTCCACAGCAACAGCAAATAAGTGTCCTCCGACACCTATATATTTTTGATTTTCACCAACAATCTGCTTATTGTTTTGAGGTGCAGTAGAAGCAGAAGCGATATATGTTGCACCTTTATCGTAACGCAAAGAAATAAGTCCTTGCGGCTCTTTTTCCCCTTTTATAAATACGCCAAAAATTTCTTCATTTGATGGACGCTTATTCCAATCGTCATTCCACCCTTTATTTTCAGTAAAATTGCTCAATGTCGATTTCTTCATTTTCTCAATTTCAGTTTCTAAAATCATTCCTGTTGCTTTTTCTTTCAAACAAGGAACAAATTCATCAACTGTAATATTTATTATACCACGTTTTTCGGCATTTGCAACATATTTTAACGCATTTCTTTGCTCGTCCGACAGTCCGTTTTTCCATTCATTAAACGTCATACTGCCGTCAACCTTGTAATTTTCGCCCGTCAACGGGTCACGGGCGATACGAGTTGACAAATTCACGTCTGCCATAACCGTAACACAACGACAGCGCGGGTGTATCGGCGGGAAGTTTTCGCCCTCAACGGCTTTGTCGGTATCAAACACGCTACCGTCAAGATTACCGCAAGTGTCACACGTCAATTCAGACAGCGCCGCAACAAAACGATACTGTTTTATACCTATTTCCTCGTATGCCATTCTCTGCCCTTGGTTCATAAAATGCGCCGTTTCACTTCGCACAAGTGTTTCGGCTGATGTTCGTATTCCGCCCGGTGCAGTATCTTTGACGTAATCAATCAGCTTGTCGGTCATACGGCTTACACTGTGACCGCTGATAATACCGTCCTCAATCGTCTGTCCGACTGCCTGTATAAATCTGTCGTTATGTATCCACACTCTCGCGCTGTAGTTGTGACCATGCCACGGCTCTCTTAACACCATATTAACCGCTCTTTGCGGAACGAGTGAAAAATCAATTCCGCAGTTCAATCCCTTTGCGGTATCAAATATGTTTGTATAATATGCCGTCTTTACCGCACTGTCATACAGTTTCTTTTGCTCCTTTATAGCCTCATTTGCAACGTGTCTGAAATAGATGTACACATTACGTTTCAATCCCTCTAATCGGCTAATTCTCGCACCGTATGACTGTGCATTTATGCGGTTTAGAATTTCTTTTTTAACCGTCTTGTCGTCTGTTTCGTCGTACAGTTCGAGCAGTTCTTCATATTGCTTGTCGCTGTCAGCTATGCTCATTAATCGGCGTGCCTCTTTTTCGGGTATATCAGTCGAAATATAGGCTTTAAACGTTTTCTCAATGTCATTGTTTACATTTTTGATTGCTCGCTCATACGCCTTAATTACACCGTCCTTAATGCTGTCCGCTTGCGATTGTAAATATGTTTCAACTTCAACGGCACGTTGCACCCAATATGCCTTACTCTTCATTATAGTTTACTTTCCTTGCCGAATTTTCAGCGATACGCATATCTTCGGCGGACTTTTCCGCTTGTTCTCTGCGTGCAATTTCAACTTCTTCCTTTGCGTCTGTGATGAATGGCAAACGCTCAAGCAATGTTTCATCAGACGCAAGACCTTTGAGGTAATTAATCATCTGTGCAATTTCCAACTCATTCGCAGGAAGATTATAAGTAAATCCAATGTCAACTCTGTGCGACGGTACTTCTTTCATTGCGTTCAAAGTCACAAGAAAATTATTATAAATTTCTAATCGTTTTCTCAATGTCTTAGCGAAATTACGTTCTTTGTTCTTGACGTGCTGTTCAAATCCCAACAGCTTATACTTTATCGCCACACCCGACAAATTGTTGCCGAAACTTTCGTCCGACAAATCGGGAACATGTGACAGACGGTGTATATCGTCCTTGATGTCATCACGCAACACCTTTGTATCAGCCTCGTTCAGCACCTTTGACAGATACTCCGCCTTTGCGTCACCGTCACCCATTAAAATACGTTCTACCAATAATTTTTTTGCCTGTTCGGTGTCAAGGTCGCAGTTGCACAAAAACAACAGCGAATTAACAAATTGCTCTTTGTCATTAATTCTATCTGACATCAACACGTTGTATGCGTCAATCTGCGTTATAAGCTGTTCAAAATCGCCCTGCATTTCCGTATTATTTCTGTATTCGATAATCGGAATCGCAAAGAAATAATGCGGTTCTGTACTTTGCAATGACAGTGATGAATAACTGTCAAGACCTGTGTATGTGTATATAAAACTTTCGTCATACACTCTGCAAACACTGCCTGTACAGTAACCGTCAAGGTCATATTTCTTGTAATAATAAACCGCAAACAACGGCTTTTCAAATGCCGACTGTGAGTAACATACAAACGTATGCTCGGGGTCAAGCCTTGTACTTCTCGGCTTGCTTTTTTCGTCCGCATAAATCAGTTCATATGCTCTGCCGTAAATACTCATATTTTTTACGATTTCACTGTCAACACTCGGCATATCCTGTTCCAAATATTCGTTTTTGATTGCCTCAATATCGTATTCGTCCGACACCGCATATGTTACGGGATTGCCGACAAGATAACTCTGTGTCATATCCGTTATGTACTTTGCGTGATTACACATTATGCGGTTGTTTGCCACGTTTTTACCTCTTTTTCTGCGGCTTAAAATGCGGTGATCGCCCATATAGTAATCGTGCAATAATCGGTATCTCTGTCGCTCTCGCTCGTGCCGTTCAATCAATTTCGTTATGATGAACGGTGTCACACCGCCTGCGACTATATCTTCATCAATTATCATATTCCGTACTCCTCTCGTGAATAGATTTTAGCTTTCTTATCCTTGCGCCAACTCTCAACGCCGTATCTCAGTGCCGCCATTGCGTCATCAAATACATTGACAGGTTCGTCAGTATACTCGCCCGACTTTTCATCAACTCGCCAACGCCATTGCTGTATCTCTTTGATTACATTCACGCAAGACGGGTGAATGTGTATCTTTCTGCCTTTCAGCCAGTCAATCTGCGATTGTATGCTGTTCGGATTTTTAACAACTGCCCTTGCGCGATAGCCTGCCTTTCGCCACATTTTTATACGGTCCGGCTCTGCACTGTCGCACCACATTGCAAGACTTTTGCTGAACTTCCCGTCAGCTTTAGTGATAATTTCGGTCGTATCCATTTCGTGTACATACAGTTCATTACAAACGTAAATATCACCGTCCTTATAACCTAACGTTAATATGGCGTTTGCGTGATTAAATCCGAAGTCCTGTCCTATCGCCATAGCGTCAAAACGGCTCATATCTGTTTCAAATTCCTCAATGCGATAGTTCGAGAATATCAATCCGCCTGTTTCGCCCCATTCGCCTAAACCGTAAATTCTGTACCCCTCGGGGTCAACTTCTTTACGCCTTAACATACGTTGTCTGTATGCGTCGTCACAAAACCTATTGCTTAAATATGTGCTTTGGTGTGTCAGTACATTATCGTCCTGTATATCGAAAAACACTTTCTTTATCCAATGGCTTGATGATACCGGATTGAATGTCAATTTTATTTGATAAAAAAGACCGTCCGGAAGTTCGCCTCTCAGACGGTCGTCAATTATTTCAAAATCCTGTTGCACAAGCTCCGTAGCCTCCTCAATCCATACATCGGTTAATTTACCGTTTGCAAATGTGATTGATTTCAGCTTTTCGCGTTGCTTGTTATCGTTTACACCACGAAATATAATCTTGTTGCCGTTGACACAGGTAAATGATAACGGACTTTGAGTGATTCTCCACGCTCTGCCTACTCCCATTCGATTTATAGCCGATTCGAGTTCGGCAAACGTACTGTCACGGTTAGTTATATCGGACTTTCTCACACACACAAGATTACGTCCCTTGTCACGCATTAAACGGAGTATGTATAACTGTGCAGTATCGACGCTCTTACCACTTCCCGCACTGCCTTTCATAACGACGTATCTTTTCTTGCACTGATGTACCGGCTTAAATATCGGATTGAACGGTACTGTTATTTTGTTCATTCGTCACCGCCTCCGTAGTCAATCTTAATGCTGTAGTCCATATCACCGTCAACGTTTAATTTGTCTGTAAACAATGCGTAGTATTTACCCAACATTTCCGCCGCTTTGTTTACGTCCGACACCTTTGTCGGTATTTCAACACATATCGGTTGCTCCGCCTCGTCAGTGACTTTCTTGCCCTTGTCGTCATAGTGTGATTTACGTGCTTTGCACGTCACAACAACCGTTTCGGGTTTCTCACGTCGCATAACAGCCGTAAGCGTTTTTAAGACCTCGTCCTGCTTGGCAATAAGAGCGTCCTCTTTCTCTTTCAGCCGTTTTTGTATGTATTCCTGAATTTCAGGTTTCTTCAAGTTTTCATTTCCAATCGAATACGCCGTCTTTTCCGAATATCCCGCTCTTAACGCCGCTTGCGTTGCATTCAAATCAATCAAATATTCCTCACAAAACAACTTTTGCTTTTCAGTCACTCTTATCACCTCACTTTCACATTTTCTGTTTGATTACATCGTATAACCGTTTTTTATCATTGCACGTTTAAACGCTTTGCGTTTATGTCGACACTCGCACCAATTTTTATTATCCTCGTTCCATTTGCGTATGAACTTCTTGCGTTCTCGTTCGTATCTTCGTTTTTGCCAATATACCTTTATTCTTTCGAACATTGTTTTCACCTTTCCACTTCTTTTTTTATTTTTCATTTCAAAGTCTTTATGATTTCTTTCTCTCGTTCCGACAGCTCCCAAACATGTTCTGCAGCTTTAAGTTCTGCAGCTTTAAGTTCTGCAGCTTTAAGTTCTGCAGCTTTTTTGCCCGATATTAAATAACCGCGACCGAAAATGCCTTTTTTGAATTTTCGCTGACTATCTAAATCACGCATAAAATATCCATTTTCTCGCTTTATCGCAAAATCAACACCATATCGCGAAAGTGTATTCATTCTGCATGCTGTCAATATGTTATCAGGATAAGTATACTTAGGTAATTGTTTTTTTATTTTTCGCAAATTTTCTTTATCTGCATTTTCTAAACGCTTATATAATTTGCTACTACTTTCAATCAGATTATCTGTCATATTTGTTACAAACGATGTATTAACTTTTGCGCCGTTTTCATATGTCACGGTATACCCTACGCAGATTATATTTGCGTGTCGTGTTAATCCAATAATAGTTAAACCCGGTGCAAACAAGAAAAATTTTATCCCTTGCGATTGATACCATTTCACTATCTGTGCCAATATTGAAAACGGCGGATTATCCACAACAATACTATCAGACATATAATTATACTTCTCGTAATCTCCACCCGGATAAAAAGGACGTACAAACTTGTTACGGTCCACTTTAAATCGTGTTGCAACATAATCCGCAACCGTTTCGTAAATATTATCGGGTGTATAACAATCATCAGTCGTTTTCTTCGGTTTAAACTTATCTTCAAATTCTTTATATTCAGTTGTATTTTCTCCGCCGTAAACATTCTCGGCTTTATTTTTAATAACGTTTAAATCCATATTTCCTCCAAACAAAAAACAGACCGCATATGATTAACACATACAATCTGCCGTTTTTTTAATATCTCCATTCCCACCAATTACACGAGATATTCACCCATCATCTCACGATGATACACCGCTTATGTTACTAATTCCACGATACACTATATCACAGGTTCAATGTGACATTCAATGACATTCTTAATTTCAATCAGTGCGTTACCGTGTAAACGCAAAATATGTCTGTATCCGTAATTCATTTTACAAGCAATCATTTCCCACGTTTGAAAATTGAGATAACGCAGAATTAATATAGTTCGAAGTGTTGCGTCGTCGAGTTTATTCACGTTTTCCAAAATCTCTTTTTTAATCTCATACAGTCTGTCAATGCGTTTATCTATCAATTCGGAATAAGCGGCATAGCTTATGAACTTATTCTCCGAAGTATTCACGTTTGATGTCTGCACCTTTTCACTGTCCGACCGAGCCACAGTGCTTGTTGCCTTTGTCAATGCTCGCTCCTGCTCCAAAATCAGTGCGTTAATCTCCTCGTCCGTCTTTCTCGCCCTTAATAGCCACTCTTTACATTCTTTAATCGTCAAATCGTTTTCCTCCTCATTCATCAATTTTCAATTTTACTTTTTCAATCGGCACAATAATAACCGCATGTTTTGTTTTATCCAGCAGTTCCAGCGAGTAATTAAGAAAACCTCTTGGGTCTTTTCTTGCGATACACGCATTAAGGATAAACGGTGTCGGTTCGGGGATATTATAAAAATCAGAGTAATAAACCGTTTTATTCAGATTTTGTTTTACTTCAAGAATATCCATATCACAATTCCTCAATGCTTATAAATATGCCCGTCTGCTCCGCCCAAAACTTTTCTGTTATCTCGCTTGCCACAAGTGCATCATCTTTCCAAAATCCCACTTCCGTCATAACGTCTTTAAGCATTTTCTGTAAGTTATCCGTATCGGGTTTTGTTGCCTTATACTCACCGTCCGAATGCTTGCCTTTAGGGAAACACCACTTTGTTACCATACGCACAGGCTTTTCAAACATTTTTTCCGGTGCGTAATATGACAGGTGTGCCGTAAGTTTTTCTCTTACCGCTTTAACTTCTGGCGGCTCATAAAATACCGGCTTACCTTTTACGACTGCAATCTTTTTTTCTTGATACGTTT
>ERZ1673743.1988-NODE-1988-length-19585-cov-13.703738_pt1 | contig 19585 bp, 19 predicted proteins | sample MGYA00580197_ERZ1673743 | MGnify/ENA primary metagenome ERZ1673743 (study PRJEB41218, sample SAMN15661795) | gut metagenome | host: Homo sapiens | place: Canada: London | collected 2015-08-20/2019-03-30 | study: EMG produced TPA metagenomics assembly of... | reverse complement strand
AGCTGTCGATTCAACTTTTTTAGGGTGTTCCTTATCCCGAACTCGCGTTAATAGATAAGCGCGTAAACGAATATATAGCCAGGCTCAATCAAGAACTTGACACAGCACAAGATAATAGCCGGTTGAAGAACCTGTCTCACGGTTGTATCTTCGGCACGGATGCCAATCCTCGCATGGCCCGAACCGCTAAGATGAACATGATTATGCACGGCGACGGACATAGTGGCGTATATCATCACGATGGTTTGCTCAATGTAAATGGTATTTTTGAGAATCGTTTTGACGTAATATTAACTAATCCGCCATTTGGCTCACGAGTAGAAAAGAGCCTGAAGATTACCGATGCTGACAAATTTACAGACGAAACAAAAATCAAATATTACACCAAGCTTTATGGCCGTGAATACACAAAGGCATTAGAACAAGTCAACAGTAATATCGGCGAATCCGTTCTCAGCCTATATGATTCCGGCAAACTCAGTGGATTGACCGAAGTATTGTTCATTGAACGCTGCCTGCGTCTTCTGAAACCGGGTGGGCGCATGGGCATTGTACTGCCTGAGGGCGTGTTGAACAACATCAATCTTCAAAGCGTGCGGGAATTATTTGAAAGTATGGCGAAGATCATTCTGATCACCTCGATTCCTCAGGATGTCTTTATGGCATCCGGTGCGACCGTAAAACCAAGCCTGATGTTCTTCAAAAAGTTTACCGAGGAGGAAGCTGCAAGATATGAACAGGCTAAAACAAAAGCGCGCCAGCAAGTTGTAAACAAATATGCAGGACAGATTGCAATTTTAAAAACGTTTATCAATAATAAAGAAAAACCACGGGCAGAAATAAAAGTAAAGAAAGCAGAACTGAAAGCCCTCGAGTTGCAAATTGAACAAGAGATAAAACCGATCGTCAAAAGACTCTTTGATTATCAGATACCCATTGCCCAAGTACAAAAGGCAGGCATTACTACAACTGGTGCAGAATGCGAAAACGAACTGCTGGAATTGCTCAAAGAGTATACTCCTTATCGTAAAGAACATGACCTATGGATATCCGTAGCAAAACGATATGAATATAAAATTGCAGACGACTATTTGTATAAAAAATTGAATGACGGCGAATGGGAAAAGATATGCTGAATACGATGAAGTACATTTCTACGGTCCAATTTAGCGGATTGATCAATTGGAGTGTGCAATATCTTAATGATTCAAAAATTGCATTCAATAAAGCTTATCCGATGATGCCTATCGGAGAGTTTCTGAAACGCAATAAAACAACTGTGATAATTCAAGACGGAGTTAAATATAAACGAGTAACCATCAAAATACATAATGGAGGTGTAGTAACTCGAGATGAAGTCAAAGGCGAAAATATCGGTACAAAGAAACAGTTCAGAGTAGAAAGCGGTCAATTTATTATCTCTAAAATCGATGCCCGCAATGGAGCTATGGGGATTATACCCAACGAATTAGACGGCGCGGTTGTAACTCCAGATTTCTTGTCGTTTGATATTGACACGACAAAGGTCAATCCTAAATATTTGGTATTAGTCTGTACTACCGGACAATTTGTAGAGTTTTGTCACAGCTGTAGCAGTGGCACGACTAATCGTCAGCGCATCAACGAATCGCAGTTCCTCAATATAAAAATACCTGTTCCATCATTAGAGAAGCAAAACGAGTTGATTGAAGAATACTGCAAGCAGATATTATCGTCAAATAAACTGTTGGAAAAAGCTAAACTTGAAGAGAAGAGCATACAGCAATATATCCTTGCCAAACTCGGCGTTAAGTTGCCGGTAGATATTATTTCTCAAAAAAAGAAAAAAAGCAACTTAATATCTTGTGTCAGTTATAAAGATGTAGAGAGATGGGATATGTGGAGCAAGGAGTATTATATAGATACGCTGCTGAATAAATCAACTTACCCGGTTTTCCGATTAGGATCACTGGACTTTACAACTCGAAAATGGGAAAAAGACACCGATAATTTCAGATATATTGAAATAAGCGATATTGATCCAGTCTGGGGTATCATTAATGACACAATTTTATCTACCGGCGATGCACCAAGCAGAGCGACTCAGCGTGTCTATACCGGAGATCTAATCATTGGGACAACCAGGCCTTACTTAAAGCGTTTTGCTATTGTGTCGGAAAAGCACAATCAATGCATCTGTTCTTCGGCATTTCAAGTTATAAGTCCTGATAAAGAATACGATATTGAATTCGTGTATTATTTTTTACAAACTCAATTGGCAGTGATTCAATTTGAGAGTTATATGACAGGCGCGTTATACCCATACATCAATACCTCTGATTTATGCAAAATTAAAATCCTCCTGCCTCCTTTATCTGTACAAAACTCTATCGTACGATACGCCAATAAAAAACGAGTTAATGTAAAATCGTACATATTGGAAAGCCGGAAAAGATGTACTGATGCACTGAGATCCTTTGAAGCCAAAATATTTGAACAAAAGTAATCTCTGAAATTTACACTCACGGTTCCCTATTCATTTACTTTCAACAAACATTAGTGTCTACTAAAAAATCATAAGAGTACTTTGAAATTATTGAAATTCAATTTGTCACAAAGGACTTTGGCGCGCAACGATTTGAAGGAACCTACTATTTACGATGATGTTAGGTCAACTTTCAAACCGGGAGAGCCTGCGGGATCTCATCTTCGCACTGGAAGCCCATGTGGGGAATGTCTATCACCCCGAAATCGGGAAGTCCGTATACCGAAGCAATCTTAGCAAAGCTAACGAACAGCGGGATTACCGTATCTTCGAGGGGCCCGCTTCCTTTATGATAGCGGAAGCTCATTGACTGACAAGACCACTCTGCGAGACCTCTTCGACAAATAGAATTTCGAAAAAGCCAGTGTCCTCTGTGATTCAAGTGAACCGAATTTATTTAATTTTTTACCGTGCCCATTTTTAGTGTACAGTAGTGCCTTATTGTATGAGATTTAACAAATAGTTAACAGGCACCTGACAATCAACCGCAATAGTAATCGTTATCATGAATATATTCTCATGATACCATTACTCAAAATGTGGAAGATATATGCTTTGTTATCGGCTCTGTTCGCTGCTCTGACAGCCATCTGTGCCAAAGTGGGAGTCAAAGATGTTGATTCAAACCTCGCCACAGCGATTCGCACCACTGTTATCCCGTTTCTCACATGGGGGATCGTCTTTGTATCAGGTCATTAGTCTGTTTCGCGTTACACTTGGGTATTCCTTGTGCTTTCCGGCATATCGACCGGCTTGTCGTGGCTGTTCTATTTCAAGGCAATTCAGATTGGTGATGTGTCGCGTGTGGCTCCGGTTGACAAACTTAGCGTTGTGCTGACTATCATACTCGCATTTATAATTCTGAAAGAACCAGTTTCGCCAAAGGTTATAGCCGGAGGCATACTTATATGCGCGGGCAGCATACTGATGATGTGGAAATAACGGGATTCATATTTCATACAGAATCGGGCCTTAACTTTGTCAGCTTGAAAAATATAAAGCATGAAACTGTTGATAATAGAAGACGAGAAGATGCTCTCAAGGAGTATCGCCGAATATCTTGGACGCGAGGATTATCTTTGCGAGCACGCCTATACCTGCAATGAGGCCCTATACAAGATTGCAGCCTATGAATATGACGGCATTCTTCTTGACCTTATGCTTCCCGACGGCAGTGGGCATGATATATTGCGTAATATCAAAAAGGAATCGCCACAGACCGGAGTGATAATTGTTTCCGCCAAAGACTCTCTTGACGACAAGGTCGAGGGCTTGAAAATCGGAGCGGACGACTATCTCCCCAAACCTTTTCATTTGCCTGAACTGAGCATGAGGATTTTCGCTCTGATGAGACGAAAGAAATTCACAAGTGACAACACGCTTCACGCCGGACAACTCACAATCGACCTCCCGGAACATAGAGTGACAGTCGGCGACAATTATGTTGCATTGACGAAAAGCGAATACGACCTGCTGCTGTTTCTTATCCAGAACCGCAACCGAGTAGTCTCAAAAAGTGCGATCGCAGAGCATCTCAGCGGTGATATGGCGGATATGCTCGATGATTTCAATTTTATATATGCCCACATCAAGAACTTGAAGTCAAAACTGTCTGCTGCGGGAATACCCAACAGTATCAGGACTCTTTACGGCACCGGCTATAAATGGAATATTGACGAATGAAAACTCTTTTACACAAAACAAGCGACAGGATTATTGTCAGTATATCTGTGGTATTTATTCTCACCGCTCCGCTTTTTTATCTTATCACCAGATATTTTTATGCGGAGGATATGATTGACATAATAGAGTCTATTGAGCGCGGAGATGGACTTCCTCCGTCATTTGACCTGGAGCAGGATATTATCGCCGGAGTGATGATTCAATATCTTCTTATTTTCGTTGTAATAGCCTTGTCGTTGCTTATCGCCATTCGTTTTTCACTGCGCAATCTTTGGCACCCATTTGAAAACACTTTGAAGTCAATGGAAGAGTTCAAGGTTTCCGACAATACGTTGCCTGCTCTTGAAAACGGGGACATAAAGGAATTCAGCAGGCTCAACCATACGCTGACAAGACTTATGCAGCGTAATTCGGAGACATACCATCAGCAAAAGGAGTTCACAGAAAATGCTTCGCATGAACTCCAGACTTCGCTTGCCGTCATGAGGAGCAGGCTCGATTTATTATTGCAGCAAAATCTTGACAGAGTAGCACTTGACTCCATAAACGAACTTTATAATGCGAACCGCCGTATCGAACGGCTGAACCGGGACTTGCTGCTGCTTGCTAAAATAGACAACGATCAGTTTACCGCGTGTGAGACAGTGAACATAACCGCTGTAACCAGAGAAATAGCCGACAGCCTGAGGTCGCTTGGATATAAGGTGAACACCTCCTTACCCGCCGCCCGATATGAAATCACTGCAAACCGGACTCTTTTTGAGAGTCTTGTAAGCAATCTTATAGTCAATGCGGCCCGCAATTCAGGCCAGGTCGACATATCCTTGGCCGACGGCAAACTCATTGTAAGCAATCCGTCAGCTGACGGGAAACCGCTTGAGCGCAGCCGACTGTTCCAGCGATTTGCTTCAACATCCGGCACTAAAGGCAACGGCCTTGGACTTGCCATAGCCAAAGCCATCTGCAATGTTCATCGTTGGAATATAGAATATAGTTTTGTGGGCGGCAACCATATATTTACTGTCAAGCTGAAAGATTCAGGAACTATATAGATTACCATCTGCCTGAGCAGCATTAATCGGCATTTTGTTCCTTATTGATTGTCAGCATATATCCAAAGCCGCGCTGATTAATAATTGAGATTGACGGATCTTGGCGCAGAGCCCGACGTAGCTTGTGAATATATCCGTGGAGAGAGTTGCGGTTGCTTGGTTCATCACGTTGCCATACCGCAACCATCAATTCCGATGCATCAACCGTTTTCCCAATATTAGTAGCTAACAGTTCAAGTAGCCGGGCTTCGAAGTGCGACAGCTCCACACTTTGCCCATCCAGGGAAAGAGTTTGGGTACTGATATTGAACATATAACTGCCAAGTGGGTATTTTAAGTCCTCGCCTCGGTTAGTGTTGAATCGGCGGAGCAGAGCCTTTATTCTCACTATCAATTCGCGGAGTTCAAAAGGCTTTTTGAGATAGTCATTGGCTCCGATTTCAAATCCTTCCTCAACATCATCAATCGTACTTTTGGCTGTGAGAAAGAGCAGAGGAACCGTTAGTGATAATTTCCTTATCTCCTTCGCCATCGAAAAGCCGTCCATCTTAGGCATCATTACATCAGCGACAACAATATCTGCTCCTTCCGACTTGAATCTATCAAGTCCGGCTATGCCGTCAGCAGCCGTGATGACCTCGTATCCCTGCCCGCGTAGTGTGTCGGAGACAATCAGAGTGAGATCTTCTTCATCCTCAACAAATAATATCTTATTTCCCATCGTTGCCGATTATGATTGTGAATACCGAGCCTTCTTTTTCTTTGCTCTTGACATCAATGTTCCATCCCATTTTGTCAAGTATGCTCTTTACATAGTATAGCCCTATACCGTACCCTCTGACATCCTGTCGGTTGCCGTGTGGTACCCGATAGAATTTGTTAAACAAATACGAAATAGACTTGGCAGGAATGCCGATGCCGTTGTCAGAGACAGAGATTTCACTCTCGTTGCCGGATATGGTTATTTCAACACTGCTGCCTGAGTATTTGATGGCATTGTCAATCAAATTGTTCAGTATATTTGACAGATGCGCTTTATCTGCGTCTATCGACACTTCCGCGTCCACATCTACATTTATTGTAATCTTCTTATCACCTCTCATACACTGAGCTGTGGTTATTTCCTCAATGAAGGACCGCAACAGGACTCTTTCCGGTTTTAGCTTCATTGTTTTTCGCCGCTCCATACTCATCGCAAGGATATTCTCAACCAGTTCACCGAGCCGCTTCAGCTGTTTATTGGCAATCATCAGATACTTCTTCCTTTTGTCGGGATCGTTGTCGGTGTCATAATTAAGCAACGCATCGTTGGCTGAATATGCGATAGCAATAGGCGTTTTCAGCTCATGCGTCATGTTGCTGACAAAGTCATCTTTCATTTCCTCTAAAGTTCTCATCTTTGACACTGTCCTGAACAGGTACCAAAACGCCAGTGTAAACGCGACAAAAAGAAGAAAAACAGTTATAATAACGCCTGACATCTCCGAAACAATATGGCTGATCAGAGGGGTCATATATGCCTTATAATATATTCCCTCGTCAGGATTGATATTAAAGCGGAATGAATCCAGTCCGGATTCACTCTTCAGCTTAGGATTGTCGCAGATTACAGAATCCTTACTGTTAACGACTCTCACACATAAGAAATCTGGATAAATAAATCTGTGAGAAAGCTGATTTCGTAAAACGCTATCCATCACCGCCATGTCATAAGGAATATATTTTTCCATTATCGCATGAAACTGCCGGCTCATCGCGTCGACCATCTGATTGGAGTATGGACTGTTTTCCGACAGCTTAGCCCGTTTTTCCACAACTGTACCGTCGGCCTCTGTCCTGACAGAAATAAGTTGACCGTTACCATCCCTATAAGTAGATGCCTCAGCTTTTCTTGGTTTATTGTATTCTTCAGTATCCTCTTGAACCTGTACTTTTGATGCCAGTCCCTGCGCTCTGCCGGCACGATACATAAGGTCATCAATGTCCGCATCAGCCAAAGCCGTCATTACATCTCGTTCAACATTGGCTCTTATCGAATTATAAAGGGATATGAGATAATAGACATTCCAGCCGAAAATGACTGCAATGACAATAATAAACGTGGTCGATATTGTCTTAAAGCGTTTCATATCTGCAACCATGAAGTACTCGTGGTCTCATATTAAAATCATTAATCTCTGCAAATTTACTAATAATCCGTCATACAACCGATTAGCATAGCTTCGATTTAAGACTAAATAAGGGAGCTTTTAAGACTAAATAAGGTCGGTCATGGCGATGTTAAATGTAAGGTTGGTAATTTTGCATCAGAAAAAAATATCGCAATGAAAAAAGCATTCCTTTTCATAACAATCCCACTTAGCATAACCTCCTATGCTCAGACAGTGATGCCAGATACAATCTCAGACCAACAGCTCGATGAAATTGTTGTTAAAGGAGAGAGACCGCAAGTTCGAGGCGAGGACGGAATTATGGTAGTCGACCTCCCCGGAATAGTCAAAGACGAACCGGTTAACAATATTCTTGAGGCCCTTGGTTATATGCCCGGCGTCACGAATAACAATGGAACGATAGGGCTTACCGGAGCCTCAAATGTCACCATTATTCTCAATGGAGAGCTTACCAATATGCCTCTCGGGAATCTTTATCAACTTCTCTACAACACTCCGGTTGACAGATTGAAAAATGTGGAGATTATGTATTCCGCTCCGGCGAAATATCATGTCACCGGTGCGGTAATCAACGTGGTTCTGAAAACGCCGACACCTCTTGATGGCTTGCAAGGACAGGTCAGAGCCGGATATAATCATGCTCACTATGGTTCATATGGCAGTGTACTTGCAGCAACATACGCGTTAAAGGACTGGACTTTTGACTTAAATTATGGACTAACCCGTAGTAAATCGTGGAGTCGCGAGGAAACATGGTCTAATCATCTTTATGATGGTAGGCGTGCTATGATCGAGGATGATATGCGCCGCATCGGCCAGAACTGGAGCAACACCATATTTGCGTCAGCCGCATGGAAAACGCTCAAACTCACTTACAACGGGCAGATAATATCCGATTCAAAGAGCCGGGGACTCTCATCGGGGACATTGGGTAACTTTATAAACGCATACAACATGTTGTCGCCGGTCAGCTATCATAATATTGCCCTGCGTTACATTGCACCATTCGGTATTACTGTCGACGGTGATTTTACTCGCTATTCCGAGAACCGATCACAGTCACTGTTTAAGGATGCCGATTATACGCTTGGCTCCGAAAACCGTCAGAAGATAAACCGCTGGGATGTATATATCGATCAACAGCATCAGATCGGTAAATGGCAGCTGAATTATGGAGCGGAGTATCAGCACTCAAAAGACCACAGTTCGCAACATTACGAAATATCAGGCAATCCTGATTTCGATGATTGTCTCATCGAAGATGTTGCGAGTTTCTATGTCGGCACACAACGGTCGTTTGACTGGGGTCTGTCGTTCAATGTTTCGGCAAAGGGTGAGTATTATCACAATAAATATCAGCACAACTGGAATTTCATCCCCCAACTTGGAGCGACTTACTACAAGACACCGAATAGCATATTCCAGCTTAATCTCAGTACCCGACGCGTATATCCCTCATATTGGGAACTCCATGGCGGAACAAGCCACATTAACGACTACTCGACAGTAATAGGTAATCCGAAATTACAGCCATATATCCAGTATGATGCCCAGTTCAACTACATTTTTAGGCAAAAATATGTAGCGACACTCTATTTTCAATATGGCGACAAATCCACAGTACAGCTGCCGTACCAGTCTCCGGATGCGCTCTATCTCATCTATCAGACCATCAACATGAACTTTGAGCGTGTGTTCGGACTTAATCTATATGTTCCATTCGGAGTTGGATATATCTGGAACGCTACTGCAACTGCCAACGTGATGAACAGGCGTGCGAAGGCTAATCATTTTCATGATATAAGCTTTGACAACAGCAAATGGATTTTCTATGGAGCGTTGAGTAACTCTTTCAAGTTCAGTCAAAACTGTCCGGTATCGTTATCGGTTGATTTCAGTTATATATCACCATCACTGCAAGGAATCGCCGACCTTTCCGGTATCTGGAGAATTGGTGCCGGAGTTAAATGGCAATTCGGGAAGAGCCGCAGTTGTGAATTAGACCTAAAGGCTGATGACATATTCAATAAATGGTCACCGACTATGATCATCAATCATGCCGGTCAGGATTACCGAATGAAAGTAAGAGATATGGCTCGCAATCTCAAACTGACATTTATCTGGCGGTTCAACGGATTTAAACCCAAAAACGTTGAAATTGACACCTCTCGTTTTGGCACAGGCAAATAATCTATAAGTTCTGATAATTGACGTTAACTTTCGATTTTTTCAATGATTCAGAAATGAGCCACGAATTCAAGCACAATTTTATTTCGTTCGGATATTGAAGGTGCTACACCTTCATTATAAAAATACTGTTCGTAGTTCAGCCGGATATCGGCCTGAAGCGCGCCTCTTCCTAAGCTCAGTGTCAACCCGCCTGTCAGTCGATGACGTTCAGGATCATCAGTTTTCAGAAGTCCGTTTTCATTCTTCGTTCCGTTACTGTGGTCCGACATATAATCATATCGACCTAAAAAGGACAATGACATATTACCTATTTTGACTGGCAGCCTGTATACCGCGAATACATCCACGGCATTGACCGGATTGAAAGCATGGTGTGCGTAATGCTTACGCAGATACTCTGCCTCGACATGCCAACGGGTGTCTTCCCAATAAGCGCCACCGTCGTACAAATATGTATTGACGTCCGAGGCACCGGCCTTCTGACAGCTCAGCACGATATTGAATTGCCGCCATAGGCAAATCTGCGATTTGAACGAGAAATTATAATTTGACGTCCAGAAGTGTTTCTGATTGGTCAGGCCTGACCCATTGAAGATTCCGCCTTCCAGCGTTACAGGTACTGGGAAACCGAAAGTCCAACCCACAGCCGCTCCCACATCCCTGACATTTCCCACCTGTTTGGCTATGAAAGAACGGTTGGCGAAATACTGGAGATGCGGCGAGCGGTGAGCGTCAATGGAAAACGGCACACGCATCTGTCCGAATGTAAATTTTAACTGCTCTTTCGGTTGGAGTCGGACGTAAGCGTCAAGCATCTTGATGGCTCCTTCATCCGACAGGTCTATTTCCGCCTTGTACCTTACAATCGGTATGATTTTCCCTTCGACACTCATCCGGGCATTTCTAATCTCGAATCGCCCTTTTCCTATGGTAGGTTCATATTCGTATTTTGCCCGTATTGTGCCATGTATTTCCGGAATATAAGTTTTTTTGGCTTCCTGCGCCATCAAAGAGGCTGTAAAACAGACAAAAAAACTCAGAATTACGAAAACTGTTCTTTCCATTGCTTCTAATATCTATCGTTTATGCGTTTTCTCATACATAATTTCACCGGGCGTTTTTGCTTTCTGCCCTATGCAGACCGCATATACAATTCCAATCAGAATCGCCACGATATATATCCAAAATAAAATTCCTTTTACTCTATTTATAATCTTTTCAATTCTCATGATTGAAATATTGGTTTATGCCGCAAAATTATAGTCATATCATTACATGAATATTTCATAAATGCTAATAATTCATTGCATGTGATTGAGAAGTGTGGCATATACGGAATTCAGAATGTCTGCAAAATCAGATTCTAATTTTGCCGCGTAATTTCAAACAAGAAGATATGAAAGGATTAGCTGTTTTCATTACATCGTTACTTGTAACAATATCGGTTTCAGCACAAGCCGAGGCCGGAGCTGACAGCATTGACACATCTGCGTTTGACAAATATCTGGATGAAATTGTCATAGTCGCCAAGAAGCCAGGAACCATAGCAAAAACAGACCGCAAAGTTTACACTGTCAATCAGGATCTTACGTCAAAAGCATCTTCGGCAAGCGAAGTTCTCAATCATATCCCCTCTGTTGAAGTGGATATTGACGGTAATGTCAGCATGAGAGGCAACGACAACGTGACAATCCTGATAAACGGCAAACCCTCAGCGATGATGGCGGGAAAAACACGTGCAGATGCTCTCAGTCAGCTGTCTGCCGCCAATATAGAGCGAATAGAGGTAATTGACAATCCTACCTCCGAGTACAGAGCCGAAGCAGGGGGCGGAATCATAAATTTAATAATGAGAACCGATACGAAACAAGGTTTCAACGGCTCGATACTTACGAATGCCGGAAGTGCGGGACGCTACAATGCCGGTGTGAACTTAAACTACGGTATCCGAAATCTGAATTTTTACGGAGGATATACCTATAGACGCGACCGCTATGACCGCACTGTTGATGATTACCGCATATCCCCCGCAGACACCATTACACAGACAACTTACGGATTGGGGCGCCCGGTCTCCCATACATTCCGTCTTGGAATGACCGCCAATATCACATCTGCCGATATGCTTAGCGTTTCGGGGAATTATAACAGAAGAAATTTCAAGCGGGATGAGTATATTGATTCTCGTACAAGAGACTTGAACGGCATTGTTTCAGATTCATATCACCGTGACCGTGATGCCGACGCCAAAGAAAATATGTGGGAAGGAAGCCTACAGTACACCCATCGTTACGGAAACAGCAATGAGATTTCAATCGGTTATGTATACTCTTCCGAATCGGAAGATGAATTGAACCGATACACGACAATGCGTCAGGATGTTGAGACCCGGAACAATGAAACCGTCTGGGATGCAGACTATATCCATAACGCCAACCTCAGATGGCAGCACGCTTTGACAGATAATATCAAATTGATTTCAGGATATGAGTTTGAACATCTGAGAGCTGAACAGAACTATCATGTTTCCGACTGGGACGGGACATCATTCATCCCTAATACGGATGAAAGCAATGACTTCACACATCTGAGAATGGTGAACTCGCTGTATGCCAACGCCGATATGACTTTTGGTTTATGGCGCGTCAATGCCGGATTGCGTGGAGAATATACTGACATCGACAATCAACTGAAATCCATCTCTGAAAGCCGGCGCAAGCATTATTTTGACTTATTTCCTTCGGCAATGGTATCACGCCATATCGGGGACGACATAGAACTGTCCACCGGTTACAGTATGCGTATCAACCGTCCACAAGGGAGCGATATGAATCCTTTTGCCGAAAGAATAAATCCGTTGAGTCTTGAAGCTGGCAATCCGGATCTGAAACCGGAGAGAATAAACACCGCCGATTTCGGTATCCGTTGGCTTTCAAACGCCGGTTCTCTTACTGCAAATCTTTTCTACCGTCATATATCCGACGGCATAACAGAGGTATCCCGTTATATTGACAATGGAATATTGCTGACAACGAAAGAAAATCTCCAGACAACCCACAATGCCGGCATCGAGCTGGTATGGAATATGCGTGTTACGGACCGGCTTGACATAAACCTGAACGGTACAGGGTATTACAATCGCATAAATGCCTCAAGACTTGGCTTCGGGGGTAATCGCGAAATGTTTTCATGGAGTGGTTTGTTGAACGCTGATTTCACGCCCATAAAACATGGTACGGTTCAACTGAATGCCCGTTATCATTCAGCGACCCTTGTGCCACAGGGAAAACGTGATGGCGATTTTCAGCTTAATCTTGGAGTGAAGTATGATATACCGTCAATAAATCTCGCTCTTTTTGCATCCGTAACAGATTTGCTCGATACTTATAAACTTTCATATACCCTTGATACCCCGGCGCTGAAACAGAAGGTGGAAAAACGCAGGAACCCGCGCATCATCTATGTGGGATTAAGCTGGAACTTCGGAGGCGCAAGCAAGAAACAGCATCATAATGTGGAGTATGATGAAGAAATGTAATGTCATGAAGTACGAGAAAAGAATACTCACTCTCCTTTGGAGTGTTATCCTGCCGGTAATGGTGTTCGCCTCAAATGAAAATACCGACACTCTGACTGTCGATACTCTGAAATGCCATGATATTAAGAATCCTTACCGATTCCGTCCTACCCAGCTTATCATCCCCGGAGTATTGATTGGAGCAGGATTTATAGGACTGGAAAGCGACTGGCTGAAATATACAAACCACGAAACAAAAGAGGAACTTCAGGAACATCCTCATTCGAAATTAGGTGTCGATGATTTCAGTCAGTATGCACCTTTGGCAGCAGCTTACGGATTAAGACTTTGTGGGATAAAAGGACAGCATGATTATGTTGACCTTACCATAATATCCGGCACAGTCTATCTTCTCACGAGTCTGTCAGTTTATGGAGTGAAAACACTGACAAGAGTTGAACGCCCCGATGGAAGCTCGCGCAACTCGTTCCCTTCAGGACATACTGCGACTGCTTTTGCCGGTGCCGAAATACTGCGCCGCGAATATTGGAACGTATCACCGTGGATTGGTGTCGCCGGATATGCAGTAGCCGCCGGGACCGGATTTTTGCGGATGTATAACAACCGTCACTGGCTTACCGATGTTGTGGCAGGTGCCGGATTCGGAATACTCTGCGCTCAGGCTGCATACTGGCTTTATCCTGTGATAACAAGAACATTTTTTCATAAACGGTATAATGCCAACATATTCCTGTCGCCATACGTCTCACCGCAGAGCAAGGGTCTTGCATTGCAGTTGACATTTTGAATAATATCATACGCCATGTCTCAACCTCTTTTTGGAAATGCTGACAACAATATTGTAGTGGCAATCAACAATTGCCACAGTCCATTTATGGATAGTGCCATTCTGGTAATAACCGATTTCTGGTTCTTTGTCGGAGTTGTCTGTTGCATAATTGCCTATTCAATCCGGAAGGACAAATTTTCGAAAACAATACTTTTCAGCGCTTTGCTGATAGTGGCGGTAGGATGTACGGACTATTTGTGCGCCGGCATTATCCGTCCTGCCGTTCAACAGCTGAGGCCGACGAATCCAGACAATCCGGTTAGTGCTATGTTACATATAGTTCATGGATATATAGGAGGAAAATATGGTTTCCCGTCTTGCCACGCTGCTAATTCCTTTGCGATTGCCGTTTTTACCACTTTATGGTTCAGAAGGAAATGGATTGCCGCAATATTGATGTGTTGGGCTTTACTGGAGTGCTATACACGTCTGTATCTTGGCGTGCACTATCCCTCCGACATCGTTTTCGGAATAGCCATCGGAAGTCTGATTGCCTGTATTGTTTACTATCTGTCGAAAAAATTTTATAATGAACTCAAATTGTCTTAGCCGATGGGCAAGTTTCAAATTTGCATTTGCCGGAATTAGACGGCTCTTCAAAGAGCATAACTTCCGCATACACGTCCTCATAGCGGCGTTAACGGTTACTGCCGGATTGCTGTGCGGCCTTTCCCTTGTCGAATGGTGCGTGCTGACCATCTGCTTCGGCCTGGTAATGGCTGCCGAAGGAATAAACACTGCTGTAGAGATACTTGCCGACCGCATTTGTTCAACCGACGATGAATGTATACGACTGGCAAAAGATGTGGCGGCCGGCGCGGTTCTGCTTGCAGTCATAGCTGCTGTTGTCGTGGGAGGTCTGATTTTCAGCGGAAAATTTGCAATTATTTTTCATTAAACCGACATTACCGTTTTTTTATTAGATGCAACATATTTAGGCTTACCATTTCTCGTTTTTTTATCTTAACTTTGTCACGTGTGTCGACTACAAATGATGTACGCATGAATATCTATCTGCCGAGAATGGAACTACGCCCGTATGTGCGTTACTTCTGGACTCTGAAAAGCGACAGGCCTTTCAGCATCCTGACATTCCCTATAGGTTGTCCGCAGATAATTTTTCACAGGAAAACGCCGCTCTACATTCCCGAACTCGATAAGAGCCAAAATGATTTCACGCTCAGCGGGCAGGTAAATTTTCCGGCGCACATACGTTCTGACGGAAATTTGGATATGTTGGTGGCCGTTTTCTACCCACACACTCTCGGTATGTTTATTGACACACCTCTGTCGGCATTTTATAATCAGGAAATATCCGGTTATGACTTGGAGAATGATTTTCTGAATGAAACTGCTGCTTGCATATTCGATAGTCAGGATGACAGTACAGCTATCGAAATTCTTGAAAATCGATTGTTGAAAAAAGTAAATCCGTCTTTAGATCTCTCCAGAATCGGCACCTCCATAGTATCTCTCATGCACAATCCGGCTATGTCAGTCAAATCTCTCGCCGATAATGCCTGCCTCTGCCAAAAACAATTTGTAAGGATTTTTCGGGACCAGGTGGGTATGAATCCGAAAGAATATGCCCGGGTTGTCCGGTTTCAGAAAGCATTGAGATCGTTGCAATGCGGCTCACACAACTTTGCCGCAATTGCCTCCGATTGCGGTTTTGCGGATCAATCGCACTTTATCCGAGAATTCCGGAAAATGAGTGGCCTTACTCCAAAATCATTTCAAAAATATTGCAAGCCATATTCCGACCTTTTTACATTTCCTGCTACATAATGATGTCCCTTTTCTTCTATCACCGCATAAATCATTAACGTAACTTTGCATCAAAAAAAGATGATGCAGGAAATAAATCCGAAGGAGACGTCCCGGGCTGCCGCTTTCGAAATGTGGATGAAAGCTCCGATGCCGATGGTGACGCTGATTAAGACTCTCGATGTGACACAAATAAGGCTCATCAGTCGCAGAAGTGGACTGAAATTCAATATGCTGATATGCTGGTGTGTAGGCAAAGCAGCTTCGCAGATTAAGGAATTCTATATGCTTCCGGTCGGCGCCAGACTGATGCGCTACGATTCGATAGCGGTCAATACCATTGTCTCCAACCGCGATGGAGGGGTTAGCTCATGCGACATTCATTATTCCGACAGCCTTTCAAAATTCAATACCGATTATCTGCGTTTGACACGCCAAGTCGCGGAAACCGGTAGGAATCATGACATTGCCGAGAGTATGGTTATCGGCACATCGGCTTTGGCGAAATACGACATTGACGCAGCAGTCGGCATGTATAGCGGCCTGTTCAACAATCCATTTATAATATGGGGACGTTACCGCAGAGTCTGGTTCAAGACTCTGCTTACGGTATCATTCCAGTTCCACCATACCCAGATGGACGGCGCACACGCAGCACGCTTCCTGACATTGCTACAAACAGAAATCAGTTTATTGCGTCATAATATTAATTCTTGAGAGTATTAAAACATCTAACCATTGTTTGTTGACTGGTCGTCTGGCGGCACGGGAGTATTGGGATAGTCGCTGATAATGGCGATAACACGACGGATACGCGGTTCGTAGCTGAACAGATCCTTGCGGCAACTCAGGTAATCGGGCGACTGCGGATATTTCAGCAGACGTTCGAGCATTTCAATTTTGGCCGCGCACATGGCCTGGCGGATGATCGCCGCATCCTTGCCGGTCTTGCCGTACAGACGGTGCATATGGTAAGCCATCTGGAAATTACCGAAAAAATCGACTCCTTTTATCACATGACTGACAAATACTTCTTTACCAAGCAAGTCGCGAAGGTCCGTGGCATTGTAGATCTTTCTTTTGCCGATATACAGCCGCTCCCGCGACACGGTGTCGTTGGCCGTAATACCGCATTTTGCAATGGCACAACTTATGAAACGCTCATAGCTCGACGGCCCAACTGTCATGAAAATTCCGTCAAATTCCCGGTAATCCTTGATCGGCCTCAGGCGCGTGAATTTCATAACCGTCATTTCAGTTATGTCGTAATCATCACCCCATGTCATCGATCGCACAATCTCCATCAGCCTTGAATCTGAGACTGTATACGGATTGAAAATCAGCCGTCGGCGACTCAGTATGGAGTCAAGCCGATGCATGCTGTATTCCACATCGTTTTTCGGCGGAATGTAAGGCATCTAATCTTGAATAATTGTTATCTGTAAGTTATGCAATAATATTTATTATCCTCAAAATTAACTAAATATTCCTAATCCTGCAAAATAATCGGCGTACAGCCTAAGAAAGCCTAAGCAACATGTACCCAACTTCTTGGCAGTGACGTGTATATCGATCAATCATTGGCCTATGATCTGAACATCGCTTTCTTGAAACAGGTGCGCACACACTTTCCGCATTCGATACAGAGATCCTGGTCTACGACGGGGTATCCCTCGGCATTCTGAGATATAGCGCCTACCGGGCAGACCTTTATCAGAGGGCATATGTGATTGTGAGGACAGAGATTTTTATCGACTTTAATCATGACTCATTTTTTTGCAAATTTAAGGCGGATAAAGTGTTTTACAAAACAGATTTTATCTATCTTTGTATCGAAATAAACGAACGCATATGACACTCCAGCAACTCGAATATATAGTGGCTGTCGATAATCATCGGCACTTCGCCCGGGCGGCCGAAGCGTGCGGAGTCACACAGTCAACCCTTTCTTCACTTATTCAGAAACTTGAAGTTGAACTCGATGTCACTGTCTTCGACCGAAAGGTTCACCCGGTCCGCCCCACCGCTACGGGAGCCGAAATCATCAGCCGTGCCCGACAGCTGCTTGTCAGTGCCGCCAAGTTGCGCGAACTGGTCGCGACGCGCAAGGGAGAGCCGGTTGGAAATGTCAGGCTTGGGATTACGTCGACGATTGCTCCATATCTCATACCGGGCATGTTCCGCTTCATGACAGCCTCTCATCCCGGCATACATATGCGCGTCGAGGAAGGCCGTCGCTCGGCACTCATGTCGCAGCTCGAACGTGGCGAGATCGATGTTGCCCTAATGGCAAGCCCGGTCGACCATAAGGATCTTCTTGAGATACCTGTCTACACCGAGCAGCTTATGGCATATGTGTCGCCTCTTGAACCAATGTACACCCTCCCTGAACTACCTACTGCCGCATTGCCTGTCGACAGTGTCTGGTTGCTTCGCGAAGGCTATTGTCCGGGGCGCGGTATTTTTCCCTTCTGTGAGTGTAGCGGCGACCGTCGCACTGTATACGAAGCTGGAAGCGTGGAGACTTTGATACGGATTGTCGATGATAATGGCGGCTATGCCATAATTCCCGAGCTTCAGCTTCCGCTGCTCGACGACCGGCAGCGAAAAAATGTCCGGAGACTTTACGACCCCAGGCCGTCACGCGAGATCGCACTTGTCGTACACCGCTATTTTGTTCGCGAAAGGCTTCTGAATATACTGGCCGACTCCATCAAAGCTGTCATTCCTGACGATATGATCTGTTCCAGACTGAAAAAATACCCCATCATTCTATAAAATCGATAAATATATCGATTTTATAGTTTGCATCAATCTGTAAGATAACATAACTTTGTGCCTGAAAACCATAGTAAGCCCGCACAATGACACATAAAAAATTTTACAGGCACTTTCCGAAAAAAAGTTACCCTCTTTACTGGATTATCATCATATATCTTGCAGTAGGTATTTTCTATCCCATAATAGGATTACTTGCTCTTATCTGTATGATAGCCCCTGTGTCATTTGCGATCAGGAGGGGGCGTTGGTGGTGTGGCAACGCATGCCCGAGAGGCAACCTCTATGACCGCGTGCTGTCCAGATATTCTCCACACAGGCCCATTCCTGCTTTTGTACGCACACGCGGTTTCCGCACATTTATGGTCCTGCTCATCTTCACCGTTTTCGGCATTCAGATGTATCATGCCTGGGGCGACTGGAACGCAGCCGGACGCGTTTTCTGGAATATAATATTTGTCACAACCGTAGTCGGTGTTATTCTGTCTTTTATCTATGCTCCGCGCACATGGTGTTCCTTTTGTCCTATGGGAACTCTGTCATCATGGGTTACTCCTCGAGCCGGACATCTTCCCGACAACTACCGCCGCGTAATCGTAGGCGAAGGCTGCACCACCCGATGCAAACTATGTTCGGCCGTATGTCCCATGCAGCTTAAACCATACGAAAGCAAGAATACCGATGAAGGCCTTCTCCACCCCGACTGCCTCAAATGCGGCCGATGCGCTGCCGGATGTCCGCTCAAAGTACCCGTTCTCCGGTCCTGATCATGTTCTCCGCTCATCCCGACATGATGGAAAACAATCTACGGCCAACAATACACTGTCCCCACACAGCCATAAATTCTATAAACGCAGTCTAACACCAGGAGTGCCTGCGTCTCGCCTAATCAGGTAAGCAGCAATAATAATTTTCTTCACTATTGCAAAAAAACCTGCTTTTTCTGCTTTGCAGCGACTTCGTCGATTGGCCGGCTGCGCAAGTACGCAACTTGATGGTGTGAAGGCGGGGACGCCTTCACTCCTTTACGGAGGGAGGGGTATAAACAGAGAG
>ERZ1673743.1979-NODE-1979-length-19636-cov-28.889025_pt1 | contig 19636 bp, 15 predicted proteins | sample MGYA00580197_ERZ1673743 | MGnify/ENA primary metagenome ERZ1673743 (study PRJEB41218, sample SAMN15661795) | gut metagenome | host: Homo sapiens | place: Canada: London | collected 2015-08-20/2019-03-30 | study: EMG produced TPA metagenomics assembly of... | reverse complement strand
CCAGCTTTACTGACTGCTCCTTGTAGCTCCTGTCGTATTTCTTTGCTTCTGACATCTCCTTTACCCTCCTGGTTTTAGTATATTATTTTGAGCATGGGGTGTCAAGTTTTATTATACAACATCAAAATTGTAATAAATTGTACCGCCATTGACATTGACAAGCGGAGAATAATATAGTATAATAAATAAAGTGATTTAGCAAACACCAATAGGTTTCCATGAATTCCATTTTTCACGCAAGCCTTAAATAATATTCAATTAACACCCGCAATCCTTGCGTACGTGTACACACAAGGACGACCGAGAGGATGTTACCAGCATCCAACCGGCTTTTACAGATGCCATCTCTGCGCTTGATTTAGCGGTCATAGCGCTTAGATACATTTTCTTTGTGAGAGCGTTTGGATAACTATGTCCAGGAGCTTTCTTTTTTTCTGCTTATCTCCGCTTCCCAGCGGTCATAATACAAATCGAATGCCACCATGCAATAGCAAATGTTATCTTGTTCTTAGGACTTCGCCATGAAACGAGCGAGTGTGACGGCTGTGAAGCCGTCTAAACAGAGGGATCACATCAACGTCAGTGTTTTCTTTCTTCAAAGGAAAACCCTCAGCTTGATAACGATAGCTGATGTCCAAACTGATGGAAAGATAAGATGAACGAGCAGGTAACTCCTGACTGCGTTCTGCGAATGTGCGTAGAGATGTAAACAACCTAGCTTATATTCTCGTTGCTGCGGCAGCGTTAATATACAATCCCATATATAGCAAACAGATTGCACTACCCTTGCGAGCCGTGCAATCTGTTTGCTATACGGTTTCATGCTGGCGGAGAAAGAGGGATTTGAACCCTCGCGCCGGTTTCCCGACCTACTCCCTTAGCAGGGGAGCCCCTTCACCACTTGGGTATTTCTCCAAATGCTGAAAACCAACTATAACGAAGTGCATACAATAAGAAGTGCTATCGCATTCCTGAACACATCGTGTATATATTATATCACAGAATTTACAGTTTGTCAAGGACTTTTTCAAAAAATATTCAATATGGATTAATGAACAAAAAGCGACCCGGGAATTCGGGGAAGTCCACAAAAAAAGAGGGAAACGGCTGAAAATGCTAAGTTTTTGCCGGAAGCTGCCGATATAATATTATACGGCGGTTATAACCATAACGCAGGCAGGGAGGGCTGTTTTATGATGGATCAGAAAATGGTCGAGGGGATACTCTGGAATGATTATTACAAGGTCGCGTGGGTGAACATCGTCACAGGAGATTACGACTTTGTGAAGATCCTTGAGACCGAAGAGGAGAAACCCTGTCTTGAAGCCAGAACGATCTACGAATATTCCGAGCTGATAGTATCTACCGGTCTGGTTCCCGACGATGATGTGGAGCAGTACCAGCGCTGCACGAACCGCAGCTTTATCATGAAGGAAGTCATGGAGAAGCGCAGCAGGGTCACGGTGAATTTCCGGCGTATCATCGGCAGCGCCGTGAGGTGGGTCAGGCTTGAGGTAGTCATACCCGACGATTTCTCAGAGGCACACCCCTGGGTGGTCTACACCTGGAAGGAGTCCGACGCAGGCATATGCAGCGTGGAGGACGCAATGCAGATGCTGTCCCAGTGCTTCCACAAAATACTCAGAGTGGATCTTGCCAGCGACAGCTTCAGCGTTATCAAGGCGTACCCGAAGGCGCTGCTGCCGGAAAACGGCTACTCGGACAGTTTCAGCGAGTGGTACGGTAACAATATTTCAATGGGCGACGTTTTCGAGCAGGACGTGAACGAATTTCTGAAATTCGTCAGCGCCGACAGGATACGCAGACGTTTCCGCGACGACAGGAGCTGTCAGCGTCTGAGATACCGCCGCCGCTACGACGGGCAGTACCGCTGGGTGTACATGGAGCTGCTTCCGAGCGTTGAGTACACCGACGACTATCCGGTGATAATGGTGTACGTCAGGGATATTCACGACGACTATGCATCGGAGCTTACCCGCCAGAAGGCGCTGGAGTATTTCTGCAACTACGACACGCTGACCGGACTGCACAGTCGGTTCTGCTATAACAATTTCTGCCGGGATTTTGAGGAGCACGGCGGTGTTCTGGCGGCAATCTTCGCCGATGTGAACGGTCTGAAATTCACGAACGACACCCAGGGTCACGAGTTCGGAGACCAGCTCATAACAGGCTTTGCGGAGCGCCTCGGGGCGCAGTTCGGGGTGAATTCCTGCTTCCGTATCAGCGGCGATGAGTTTGTGGTGCTTATCGAGAATATTTCCCGGGAGGAGTTTCTTACCCAGGCGGAGAGGTTCCATGATTCGCTCCAGGTGATGAACGTGCCGCAGGCGTCGGTGGGCTGGGCGTGGGAAGACCACGTTTCCTCGGTGGACGAGCTTATCAGGGTCGCGGAGGCTCGCATGTACGATGATAAGCACGAGTTTTATAAGAGCCACCCGGAGATGAAACGGTGAGGTTCTAAATCGGGGATTTCGGGATCGATTTTTTGAGGGGATTTTAATGACGGGCAGGCGTAGGGCTTGCCCGTTTTATTGCGGTAAACTATAAATTAGCGGTGCGTGTTCCGCTTACTGCAATCCCTAATCGGGAGTCAAGGGGGACGCGTCCCCCTTGTCGCCGTCAGGCGAAACCTCCGCACGAAGTGCGGATACTCCGTGCGGAGCACGGCTACTCTGCGCGCCGGCGCGCAGTCAAAACGTTCAAAAGCGCTAAAGGGGTGTGGGTCGGGGAGACAAACGAAGTTTGTCTGAGAAACGTAAGAGTTTTCCCCCACAAGCAACATATAAAATCTAATTGTACATATCCTCCGAAACAGTCCGGTGGACTGTTTCGGAAGCACACTACGCCGCTAAATTATAGTTTATCGACAAACCAAAAGGAAGCAGCACGCGCTGCTTCCTTTATTCGTTCTATTGTTCTACACATTTGTCATTCCGCTATAGGTGTTCAGAATATCATCCGCGATCTCCCGCTGCGTTCTCCGCGTATCCATCGCGAGCTTCTGAATATGCCTGTGCGCCTGGTTCTCCGTGAGGTTCAGGTACTGTATCAGGCAGCATTTCGCGCGGTCGATTATCTTCGTGTCCTCAAGCTGCTTCGAGAGCTTGGAGCGCTCCTGCTCCAGCCGCTGCATGTTCTCCTTCGCCATCTGAGCCATTCGGATAGTCTGCACCAGCGCCTGCTTCGTGAACGGCCTCGGGAGCACATACGCGCCTGTGAACTTGATACGGTTCTGCACCTCGTCGGCGATCTCCGTCTTTGCCAGCACTATGATAACCGCGCTAGTGCGGTCGTGGATCTCAGCGACGTAGTTCAGACCGAACTCGCTGCGAAGCGGTGTGGATACTATCACCACATCATAGCCGGAAAGATCCTCCGCTGCCGCTTCCTCATCATCAAAGCAGCAGGTGATTTCTGCGCCGGTGTCCGCCAGCGCAGCCGATATCGTGCCGCAGATCATCTCGGTTTTGGCGTTGATAAATACCCTGGACATCAAGGAGCCCCCTTCCCGCGGCGTTCCCGCCGATCAAAGATTGTTGACGTAAAGCTGCTTGTACGGGCTTGCGGAATTCGGAGTGAGCTTGAAGAAATTGGAGCTGAGCAGCGTGTCAGTATCATTGCCGAAGTGCTTCGTGAAGCGCTCTACGTAGTGTCTGATGGACTCCTTCTCCTCTGCGGTGGCTACTGTGCAGCACACCTGAACGGGGAGTCCCTTCGGCATAACGTCGCTTCTGATGAACATTTCGCCGCCGTGCATTCCGGTGCCGCAGAAGTGACCTACCGGGCAGCCCTCAACGCCGATACCAAGCACGATGATGATACCGCCCGCCTGGTACTCGCCGAGGAAGTCGCCGACCTTGCCGCCGATAACGATGGTCGGGAACATGTCCTGATAGCTTTTCATGTGGATACCGACGCGGTACCCGGCGTTGCCCTGGACGTATATCTCGCCGGAGCGCATCGCGTAGCCGGTGGTGTCGCCGCTGTTGCCGTGAATGATTATCGCGCCGTCGTTCATTGTGTCGCCAGTGGCGTCCTGAGCGTTGCCGTGTACGCTTATCTTAGCGCCGTTCAGGTACGCTCCGAGGGCGTTTCCGGGGGTTCCCTTTATGAGTATCTCCTTGCCGGAAAGACCCGCGCCGATGTATCTCTGCCCGAGAACGTTCTCAAGCGTGAATTTCTGCTCGTCAGAGTCCCTGATCATTTTATTCAGCTCTGCATACGGCATATTCTTTGCGTCAATGATCATCTCTTTATTCCTCCCAGCTTATCTTCCCTGCGCGCCTTGCTGAACATCATCATCTGCGGTCTCTCTTTAAGCATATCCATGTCAACGTCGGAGAGGTCTATGCGCTCCTTTATCATGGAGGTGTATATTCCCGCGCGCTTTACGTCGCCCATCAGTATGAATCCCTTGAGCAGTCCGTCCTTGAATACCAGCTTTTTATAATTATTGCCGTGTTCCTCAACATATTCCTCGCCGTCGTAGCTTCCGGCGGTGATGATGTGCAGCCCGAAGAATCCTATCGCGTTCATCGGTATCGCGTTCTCGTACTTTGTTTCGGCGCCCGCCATGTTCCTTCCTGCCACCTCGCCCTGCATGTACGCATTCGGCAGCAGCGCGAGTATCCTGTCGGTGTCGGAGGAAGCGTCGTGGCTGACGGTGCAGTCGCCTGCGGCGTAAACGTCGTCGATGGTGGTTTTCTGGGTGAGGTCGCAGATTATGCCGCGCTCCACCTTGCCGCCCGCTTCGGAAACAAGCTCGGTGTTCGGGCGTACGCCCACCGCGATTATAACCATGTCGAAATCAACTGTAGCGCCGTTCTTCAGCTTTGCGGAGTGCTCGCTGAACTCGTCAACGGAGGTCCCGAGAATGAACTTTGTACCCTTGCTCTCGATGTGCTTCTTCATGATGGAGCCTGCACGGACGTCCAGAATAGACGGCAGGATACGGTCAGCCATATCGACTACAGTGATGTCAGCTTTGTACTCATTGAGCGCCTCAGCAGCCTTCAGACCGATAAGTCCCGCGCCGATTATCAGCACCTTCATTCCGGGCTTGACCTCAGCCTTGATAGCCTTTACGCTGTCGTAGCTCATGAACGTGTGGCAGGAGGCTATCTTCTCCATTCCGTTCATCGGGGGAACGAACGGCTTCGAGCCTGTAGCCACCATCAGCTTGTCGTAGGGAACCGTGCTTCCGTCCGCAAGAACGACATTCTTCGCGGCCGGGTCTATCTTAGTCACGCGGATATCGAACCTGGTCTCAACGCCGTTCTTCTCGTAGAAGTCCGCGCTGCGGTAGTATATGTTCTTGTCTGTGACTTTCCCCATCAGCCAGTAGGAGATGAGCGGGCGGGAATAGGTGTGGTACTTTTCGTCGGAGATAACGGTTATCTTTCCGGTCTTGTCTATCTGACGGATACCCTCGATCGTTCCGACTGCCGCAGCAGAGTTGCCGATAATTACGTAGTTCATATCCGTCACCTCACCTTTCCTCGAAAACTATAGCGTTGTTCGGGCAAGCCTTTACGCATGCCGGCTCGCCGTGGCTGTTGCGCGTGCAGAGGTCGCACTTGCGGATCTTGTGTCCCGCCTCGTCGATAACGATAGCGCCGTAAGGACATGAGAGAACGCAGGTGTAGCAGCCTACGCACTTCTCCTCGTCGCAGACGATAACGCCGTCCTGCACTGAGAGCGCGCCCGCGATGCAGCCCTTTACGCAGGGGTGAGCGTCGCAGTGGCGGCACTGGACCGCGAAGTTTATATTGTCGCCTTCTTCTATCTGGATCCTCGCGACGGGCTTCTTCCCGCCTGCGAACGCCTTAATCATATCGGGAGCACCGCTGTTCGCCGCCGCACAGGTGAATTCACACAGATGGCAGCCAAGACACCAGTCCTCGTTCACATAAACCTTTTTCATTGTTATGACCATTCCTTTCGAGCAGTGTCAGGGTTTATTCACCTGCGTGCATGATTCCGAGTATATCAAGTTCCTTCTGGTTGAGTTCTATGCCGCGGAGCATGAGTCTGTTGCCGCGGAGGGACTCCAGCGAGTTGATACCCATACCGCCCATCATTTCCTTGATCTCGTGATCCCACGCGTGTACGAGGTTCACCAGGCGCTTGTACGCGATATCCGGATTGAGGCGCTTAACGAGGTCTGCGCGCTGAGTTGCGATGCCCCAGTTGCACTTGCCGGTGTTGCAGCTCCTGCAAAGGTGGCAGCCCATCGACAGCAGAGCCGCCGTTGCGATATAAACCGCGTCAGCGCCGAGCGCTACAGCCTTTACGACGTCCGCGCTGCTTCTGATCGAACCGCCGACAACGATGGAAACATTGTTTCTGATACCCTCGTCGCGGAGCCTCTGGTCAACGCTTGCGAGCGCAAGCTCTATCGGAATGCCCACGTTATCGCGGATACGTGTCGGAGCCGCGCCGGTGCCGCCTCTGTAGCCGTCGATGGCGATGATGTCCGCGCCGCTTCTCGCGATACCGGAAGCGATAGCCGCAACGTTATGTACCGCCGCTATCTTTACGATGACCGGCTTCTTCCAGTCGGTGGCTTCCTTCAACGAGAGAACAAGCTGGCGGAGATCCTCGATGGAATAGATATCGTGGTGCGGAGCCGGGGAAATAGCGTCAGTGCCCTTGGGTATCATACGGGTCCTGGATATTTCTTCGTTTATCTTCATACCTGGGAGGTGTCCGCCGATACCCGGCTTAGCACCCTGACCCATCTTTATCTCGATAGCGGCGCCGGTGTCGAGGTACTCCTTGAACACGCCGAAACGTCCGGAAGCTACCTGGCATATCGTGTTGGGGCCGTACTTGTAGAAATCCTTGTGCAGACCGCCTTCGCCGGTGTTGTAGTAGGTTCCCAGCTCCTGAGCCGCTCTCGCAAGGGACTCATGCGCGTTCTTCGAAATGGAGCCGAATGACATCGCGGAGAACATCACCGGAACGTCCAGCTCGAGGTACGGATTGTGCTTGAATTCAGCCCTGCCGTTCTCGTCGTAGTGGATCTCCTGCTCCTTCTTGCCGAGGAAGGTCTTGGTCTCCATCGGCTCGCGCAGCGGGTCGATAGGCGGGTTTGTTACCTGGGAAGCGTTCAGCAGTATCTTGTCCCAGTAAACCGGGTACTCGCGGGGGTTGCCCATCGCAGAGAGGAGCACTCCGCCGGAGCCTGCCTGCTTGTAGACCTCGTCCATTACCTGCTGGCTCCAGTTGCCATTCTCGCGGAACTCGTTCTCGTTCTTCCTTATTTTCAGCGCTCTTGTCGGGCACAGCGTTACACAGCGCTGGCAGTCAACGCAGTTGGTTTCATCGGACACCATTCTATCGAGGTCGGGGTCGTAATGGTGCACCTCGTTGGCGCACTGGCGCTCACAGACGCGGCACTTAATGCAGCGGTCAGGGTTGCGGACTACCTCAAACAGAGGATTCATATAGTTTATAGCCACTTAAGACCATCCTTTCAATTCTGCTCTCACATTACTTATCAAGGGTCACGATTATCGGTTCGCCGCCGCGTGGACTCCATATCCTGTCAACGTCCGGGGACATCGTCCTGATGGAGCATTCCTCGCTGGAAACATAGACCGTATCGCCCTTTTCGGCAGCGACCATCGAACGGAGCTTCAGTCTGTCGTTGAGCGCCATGATTCCGTTGTTGAATCCGAGGATTATTGAAAAGGGTCCTGTGATGAGCAGGCTGGAATAAACGTTTCTGAAATGGCGTATCTTCGCCGTTTCCTCCGGGCTGAACCTGCCGGATTCAAGCTCGCTCCAGAACGGAGCCGCGATGACCTTCGCAACGTCGTCAAGGGGCATTCCGAGGCGGCGGTGGAGGTAGTCGATGATGTAGGTGATGACCTCGGTATCGGTCAGCAGGTTGCACTTGTAGCCGAACATTTCGATGAAACGTCTGTTCGCGTCATAGGAGGAGATCTCGCCGTTATGTACTATCGTGTAGTCGAGCAGGGCGAAGGGGTGAGCGCCGCCCCACCAGCCGGGGGTGTTCGTCGGGTAGCGGCCGTGTACCGTCCACGCCCAGCCGTCGTACTCGTCGAGGCGGTAGAATTCGCCGACGTCCTCAGGGTAGCCGACCGCCTTGAATACGCCCATGTTCTTGCCGCTGGAGAAAACGTAAGCGCCGTCGATCTTGTCGTTTATCTTGATGACGCAGCGGGCAACGTAGGTGCGCTCGTCGAGCTGGCTCTCCTGGAGCTTTGTGGGAAGAGGGTTAACGAAGTAGCGCCAGATAAGCGGCTCGTCGGTGATGTTCGGGTGCTTTCTGGTGGGAATACGCGAGAGGTTGATGACGTCGAAATGGCGGTCGATGAACGCCTCGGTCTTTATTCTCGCCTCGTTGGAATCGTAGAAAACATGGAACGCGTACTGATCCTTGTACTCCGGATAAATGCCGTATCCGGCGTAGCCGCCGCCCAGACCGTTCGAGCGGTCGTGCATACAGGCAATGGAATTCACGATCACGCTGCCGTTTGTCCTTCTGCCGCTCCTGTTGATAAAGCCCGAGATCGCGCAGCCCGCAGGGATCCTTGTTTCTCCCTCTTTCATTAACATAAGCTCACTCCTTAATAAGTACTGAAAAAAACCGGATCCGGCAGAAGATCCGCCGGACGCCGCGATATTCGGCGCAGCGCTGAGCCGGTTTGATCATACGTTATATCCGCGGTGGAATGTGCTGAGGTGAAATTTCTGCCATCGTCAAGTTGCAGATGCTTCACTGCCGCGGCAGCACTGCCTGCGGCTTTATTCTCCGGCACAATTCGTTTTGTCCGCTTGAATTTACGTTCATATTATATCACCATATCGCTGGTTTGTCAAGAGGTTTTTGCAAGTTTCTTTCCGGCAATCTTTCATTTTATTGTATATTAGATTCCATTATTGCTTTATATTTCCGATTAGTCTGGACTATCTATTGCGCTTAGCTCCGCTGTACGGTGCGTTTTGAAGCCTGAAATGTTATTTTTGCAAGAATAGGAGATTACATATTTCAAAAATTCTGGTGAATATGCCAAAATGCAAAAATTCAACGATTTCCTGCACAATTTTTAAATAACACTTGAAAAATCTGCTGAAATGGAGTATAATAGTACAGTATTATTAATTATAGTATCATCTTCATAAAGAAAGGAACGCTATATCATGGCAGTAGAACTCAAGACGATCCAGCACCTGTGCGAGCTGTCCAAGCTCAACTACGACGAAGCCGGACTTGAAAAGGTCATGGGCGAGATGGGCGACATCATCGACCTGATGGATACAATCAAGACCTTCGACCTCACCTACGACGATACCAAGGACAACAACAGCATTTCCCTGAGCGAGGTAAGAGAGGACGTACCGCAGCCCTCGTTTCCGACGGAGAAGCTGCTCTCCAACGCGGAAAACCGCGATAACTGCTACGTCGTACCCAAGGTAGTTGAATAAACAGGAGGTAATTATGGATATCACCCGCGCAAAGATACGCGATCTCCGCAAGGCGCTGGATTCAAAGCAGATCAGCGCCGCAGAGCTCTGCGGAGAATATTTCAGAAATATAGAAGCCGGCGACGGCAAGGTACAGTCCTTCATCACCGTTACCAAGGAAAAGGCGCTCACGATGGCTGAAAACGCACAGAAGCGCATTGATTCCGGCGACGTAAGCCCGCTGACCGGTATCCCGCTCGCCATAAAGGACAACATCTGCACCGACGGTATCAAGACCACCTGTGCAAGTAAGATGCTTGAGAATTTCATACCGCCGTACAATGCGACCGTTATCGAGAAGCTCAACGCAGAGGGCTACGTGCTCCTCGGCAAGACCAGCATGGACGAATTCGCGATGGGCGGCTCCACACAGACCTCCGCGTTCGCCAAGACCAAGAACCCCTACGACCTTGATAGAGTTCCCGGCGGTTCCTCCGGCGGAAGCGCTGCGGCTGTGTCTGCTTCCTTCGCTCCCGCTGCGCTCGGAAGCGACACCGGCGGCTCCATCAGACAGCCCGCGTCCTTCTGCGGCGTGACCGGAATCAAGCCCACCTACGGCAGAGTTTCCCGCTACGGTCTTGTCGCATTCGCAAGCTCCCTCGACCAGATAGGTCCGATCTGCTCCGACGCCCGGGACTGCGCGGTCATGCTCAACGCCATCTGCGCGCACGACCCGCATGACGCGACCAGTTCACGCCAGCCGGTTCCGGATTTCACTGAGAAGCTCGGTCAGTCCGTCAGCGGAATGAAGATCGCAATGCCAAGGGAGTTCTACTCCGACGACATCGACGACGAAGTAAAGACCCATGTAATGAACGCCGCAAAGACGCTCGAAGCCCAGGGTGCAAAGCTCGTTGAGTGCTCAATTCCCGGGCTGAAATACGCTATCCCTGCTTACTACCTCATCGCCTGCGCCGAGGCTGCCTCCAATCTGTCGAGATTCGACGGTATAAAGTACGGCTTCCGCGGCGAGGGCCGCACCTTCGAGGAACTTATCCGCGACAGCCGCAGCAAGGGCTTTGGCGAGGAAGTAAAGCGCCGTATCCTGCTCGGAAACTACGCGCTTTCCTCCGGCTACTACGACGCTTATTACAAGAAAGCGCTCGCCCTCAAGCAGCAGATAATCAAAGAATACAACGCTGTATTCGACCTGGCCGACGTTATCCTCACCCCGACCGCTCCGACTCCGGCGTACAAGATAGGCGCGCAGGACAACGATCCGGTCAAGATGTACCTCGCGGATATCTGCACCGTTACCGTCAATATTGCCTCTCTGCCGGGTATCTCCACGACCTGCGGCTACACCGCCGAGGGTCTCCCCGTGGGCATGTCCGTCATCGGCAGACGTTTCGACGAGCAGACTATTCTTCAGTGCGCCGACGCATTCGAGCAGACCTTCGCTCCGACTGCGCCCGCCAAGCTTTAAGGAGGTACAGGAATGAGCGCATATTTTCCTACGATAGGACTTGAGACACACGCAGAGCTTTCCACAAATTCCAAGGTATTCTGCACCTGCTCCGCTGAATTCGGCGGAACTCCGAACTCCCGCTGCTGCCCCGTGTGCAGCGGACTTCCCGGAACCCTCCCGGTGCTGAACAGGAAAGCCGTTGAATACATCATCAAGGCTGGCTACGTGATGAACTGCGACATTTCGCGCTTCACCAAGTGGGACAGAAAGAACTACTTCTACCCCGATCTGCCGAAGGCTTACCAGATCTCCCAGATGCCGCGCCCGGTGTGCCTCGCAGGCAAGGTAAAGATAAACGTCAAGGGCGAAGAGAAGGAGATACGCATTAACCGTATCCATCTTGAGGAGGACGCGGGCAAGCTCGTCCACGACGATGTTAACCGCATTTCCCTCGCGGACTACAACCGCTGCGGCGTTCCGCTCATCGAGATAGTCACCGAGCCGGATTTCCACTCCGCTGACGAGGTCGTGGCTTACCTGGAGAAGATCATGCTGCTGTTACAGTACGCGGGTATCTGTGACTGCAAGATGGAGCAGGGCTCTATACGCTGCGATGTAAACATCTCCATCGCGCCGAAGGGCAGCAATGAGCTCGGCACCAGAACGGAGCTGAAGAACCTGAACTCCCTGAAGGCTATCGCAAAGGCGATAGAAGTTGAGATTGAGCGCCAGGAGGAGCTCCTCGACAACGGCGAGCGCGTAATTCAGCAGACACGCCGCTTTAACGAGGCTCTGGGCGAGACCACCGCGATGAGAAGCAAGGAGGACGCCCACGACTACCGCTACTTCCCAGACCCGGATATCCCTCCGATAATCCTCACCGAGGAGGAGCTTGACGAGATACGCAGCTCCATTCCGGAGCTTCCCGAGCAGCGCGTTGCACGCTACGTCGAGCAGTGCGGCATCAAGAAGCAGGACGCGGATCTCATCGTATCCGACAAGAAAATCTGTGATTTCTACGAGGAAGCAATCCAGGCGTACGACAATCCGAAGGCGGTCGCAAACTACGTGACCGGCGAGCTGCTCCGCAGAAAGAACCTCGGGGAAGTCGACATGGACGACCTGAAGTTCAGCGGCAGGGAGTTCGCACAGCTTGTTGAGTTCCTCCAGACGGACAAGATCTCACAGTCCAATGCGAAGGCTATCCTTGGCGAGATGATCGCAAACGGCGGCAATCCGAAGGATATCGCGGACGCGCAGGATCTGTGGATAAAGGAGGACAGCGACCTCCTCGCAAAGACCGTAGACGAGATAATCGCGAACAACCCGAAAGCAGCCGAGCAGTACCGCAGCGGCGACCAGAAGGTATTTGGGTTCTTCATGGGTCAGGCGAACAAGGCGCTAAAGGGTCTTGCATCACCGAAGGCTATTCAGGAATATATCAAGAAGAAGCTGTCCGAATAATATCAAAACAAAAATCACCCGGCTCTTGCCGGGTGATTTACAATTTAAAACCGCCCACAAAAACGGGCGGTCGTTTTTTATTCAGTGATCTCAGCGGACGAAGATGCCGGAAGCTCCACCGGCTCGGTCTGCTCGGTGGGAATCAGGTCGTCGCTTGACTTCGGTGGAACTGCCGAATCCGCAGTTCCGGAAGGTGCCGTAGTCTCAGCCGGCTTGGTATCCTGCGTCGTTACCTCTACCGGAGTTTCCTCTACGGGTATTTCCTTGGTGGTTCCGGAAGACTTTGTGGTTTTTTGAGGCTTATCAGGCTTGACCGGCTTAGTCGTCTTTGCCGGTTTGGAAGTCTTGGCGGTCGTTTCGGCTGTCGTGTAAACCGGCGGAACCTCGTCAGCGGGCTGGAAACTTTCCGCCTCAAACGTGCCTGTCGCAGAATCGCCGTCCCACAGACCAGCTTCGGTCAGGGCGCGGTGCATTTCCCACAGGGCAATGCGGTAGGCGTACGGACCGAGGTGTACGCCGTCGCCGGAGTGCAGGCACTCGCGAAGCTCGTTCTTCTCATTCTTGAGGTATCGCCCGAAGTCGAAGTAGTGTACGCGCTCCGGGAAATTCTCCTCGAGATACTTTTTCATGGTATTGTTGAAGCTGTCGATAACGCTGTTTCCGCAGAACTTGCTGCATACAGGAGTTATCGCCGCAACGAAAACGTCGGCGCGGCTTCCTTCGAGCGTAGCCTCGATGACCTTACGGTAATTCTCGCAGTATGTAGCTTCGTCCACCATGTTGACGTCGTTCATGCCCATCGAGAGGAACACGTACCGCGGATTAGCGGACTTCAGCACCTGATCATAGGTTCTGCCCTCCCAGCCTCGGTACTTGAACGTATAGTCAAAAAAGCTGCGGGAACCGAGGTTCCCTTTTGCGGCAACATGCTCGTGCGGAACTATCCCATACTCGGAAAAGCCGCTGCAAATGCTGTCGCCTACGAACAGCGAGTAATCAACGAAGCTCAGCTCCTCGCCGGTAAGCTCGAACTTATCGTGAACCGCCTCGTAGAACATATCAAAGTCGTTGTTCATGTCCCGGACCTCGGCGGTTTCCTCCGTGGAGCCGCTCACGGCTATCTCAGGCAGCGAGCCTGACGGTATCTCCGGAGCCTGCGCGCCGTCCGGAACGTCCGTGGCTGTCTTATCATTCTGTTCCGTCTGGGAAGTCACCGAGGAATTCCCGCCGGAAACGAGGTCAGCCATCAGATCAAGGCTGTTCGGGTCGCTGGGGTTGTGGGGGTCGTTCTGTATATCAGTCGAAGCGCAGCCGCTCAGCAGCATTATAGCCGCGAGAGCCGCGCAGGAAAATCTGTATCTCATCTATATTCAAATCCTTCCGGATACGATTCGTCAGTACCGCGTATTCCGCAAAATTCGGCAATTGAATGGTATATTCGCGGTAAAAAACACAAACAGACGCCCGAGAGTAACACACGGGCGCCTGGATAATTCAACAATAAATTACTTGCCGTGCTTCTTGCTGCCGGTGTGCTTTTTAGCAGCAGGCTTTGCAGCAGGTGCCGGAGCCTTGGTCTCAGCGGGCTTAACGGCGGGTGCGGCAGCCTTGGTCTCGGCGGGCTTAGCAGCAGCGGGAGAGGGCTTGGTCTCAGCCTTCTTCTCTGCGGGCGCAGCGGGCTTTGCAGCAGGAGCGGCCTTCTTCTCTGCAACGGGCTTCTCAGCCTTCTTAGCGGGAACAAGAGCCTCAAGAGCCTTGAACTTTGCAACATCGCCATCGACCTTTACAAGTCCGTCGGTGAGCGCGCCGTCAAAGGAAACATCGCCGCTGAAAAGCTTCTCGATGTTCTCAGCAGCGCCGGTAACGTTAGCCTGGAGGTCATCGTAATGATAAGGAGCAACGTCAAGAACGCCCTCTCTTACTGCAACATAGAAATCGTCCATATCGTCGATGAATGTAAAGTTTACAGCAACGGTATCCTCGTACTTCTTAGCCTTTGCCTTGCTTCCCTTCAGATAACCCTTGATCTTTTCAGCAAACTCAATATTAGTCATAACAAATTCCTCCTGTGGTATGCTTCAGACGGAGCGCCCGAAGCCAGGTAAAATTACCTGCCGATTTATTCCAAACAGCGAACCTGCCGCCGTTTTATTCATCTATTGTAGTATACCATAACTCCGCCTTTAATTCAATAGTCATTTTCTATAAATTTACAAGAAAAACAACTTGATTTTCAGATGAAAATATAAATATCAACAATCAGATGAACGATCAGACTCTTCTCTGGGGTATCTCCCTGCCATTTTTATCTATGAAAAGGCGCGGGTGCTCCTTGACTTCCTGAACCGGGGGTCTGTATGTCAGCATATCAAGGCGGACTCTGTCGCGGTACTCGGGCTTTACAAGATAATATACGTAGCTTTCGATTACGTTAGGCTTTGAGAGTACGCGACCCTCTATCTTGAAATTATTAAAGCCCATGTCAAGGTATCTTCCGTAGACATCGTTGTTGGAAACAAACGTGCTGTAATGTGTTATCTGATAGAAATTGTATCTGGTATTGGGGCAGTTGAAATTATTTGCGTCCTCCATCGGATCTTTAACGCTCCTTACTGCTCCAAGCTGCTCATACATAGTCTGCTTGCTGCACTTGCGCTGGCTCTCGCCGAGCACCTCGTAGTGCTGCTTTCTACGCTTGCAGTGAGGAGTGCAGTACGGATTTATAAGGATCTCGACTCTTGAGCGAAGCTCCTGCGGGATCTTGTCCAGCTTCTCGAAATCATTGTTCCAGTTGTAGTCAAGAACAACCAGCTTGTAATCCTTCTTGAACTCCTCCATAAGCTGATCGTAATCTTCGATCTGCTTTACCGTCGAAGAAATCAGCGGGAACTTGGGGTAATTCCTGCGCACGTAATCTTCAAGGAAGGGCTTGTTCACGATGAGCTCATTAAAGCCGTTCTCGGCAATGGCGCAGAGGTGATTGCAGAACTTGTCCTTCAGATCCTTCTCGGTAAGAGTCGGGTTCGTGAATGTATATCTTATAGGAACATTTCTATCATTGAACGCCTTTATCGTGCTTGTGATCTGCGTCTCAAGCGCCAGACCGCCAAGGGCGCGTCCGCCGTTCCAGAGTGCAGATGGGAAGCAGCCGTAGCAGGAAGCAATTTCTATATCGTCATAAAAAAATTCCGGGTGATTTTTTATCATGTCAATGAGATACAGGTTCAGGTCCTTATGTACCCATATATCAGGAATATGAAATTTAGCTTTCATTAATAAATGCTCCTTAATTTAAAATTGATGAATACTGTTTTAATTATAACTCAATATTCCCTTATTGTCAACACATTTCAGCAAATTCTAATGAATAAAACCGGGATAAGGCGGCAAAATATCAACATCAACCGAAAGGAGATAAAAAATGGCAGTAGTACTGATCAGAGCCACTATATTGTACATTATAATCACCTTCTCACTGAGACTGATGGGAAAACGCCAGTTAGGCGAGCTCCAGCCGTCGGAACTGGTGGTGACGATACTCATATCCAACATCGCGGCAATACCCGTGGAGGATTCTTCGGTGCCGATGATACTGGGGATAGTTCCGATATTCACGCTGGTCTGCCTTGACGTGATCGTATCGGCGGTAATGCTGAAGTTCCCGAAGTTCCGCAAGCTGATGATAGGCAGCCCGCGGGTGATAATGTCCGAGGGAGTCATCATGCAGAAGGAAATGAAGCGCCTGCGCTACACCGTCGACGACCTCGTCGAGGCAATGCGCGAGGAGCAGATATTCGACATAACCGAGATATGGTACGCCATCGTAGAGACAACCGGAAAGATACACTTCCTGAAAAAGAAGGACTGCCAGAACGCGGAAAAGGCGGACGTAAACTGCGGCGGCTCCTCAAGCGACCCGCCCGCGGTGATAATCCGCGACGGCAGGGAGGACGAGGAGCAGCTCCAAAGCATGGGGCTGGGAATGGGCTGGCTGAAAGAGCAGCTCCGGGAACGGAAGCTCTCGGTAAAGGACGTGTTCCTGATGACTGCGGACAGGAACGGTCAGCACACGATAATCGAACGTCAGAGGGGGCTTTGAATGAACCGTCTTGTTGTAAGCATACTGCTGCTGGCGTTGATGTCGGCGGGGTGTTTCTGGTCGGTGTTCATCACCATTGATAAAACCAACGAGCTTTCCGGCTACATTGACCAGGTGGAGCAGGCGCACTCCGAAGGGGACAGCGAAGCCGCCGTGAAATACGCCAATCAGCTCCACGACGCGTGGGATTCGGTGCTGCACTACAGTATTCTCGTCAACGACCTCGGGCACGCGATGGAGATAACGTCCTGCATAGCCGAAATATCCTCCTTCGCCGAGGAGGGCGACGATGAGCTGTACGCCGCATGCGACCGTGCACAGGCGCAGCTTGAGCTTTTCCGCGAAATGCAGACTCCCACGCTCTGGAAAATACTCTGACAGTTTCGGAGCGCATTCGGCGGATAAAATTGCTGGCTGGCTGTGAGCCAGCCAGCATGACTAAAAAGTCTGCACGAAAAAAGCGTTGGCGGAACACTCACCTTTAAATTATAGTTTACCTGTATAATTTCTTCTTGAATCTTGTTGGAGAAGCCTCCTTAACATCATAATCACAAAAAAATAATAAAAAATTGTTGCAAATTGTTTAGGTTTGTGTTATACTAACTTTGACTGCATAAAGTCAGAGTGCAGCAACTTTATTTTATCGAAAGGTCGTGATGTTAGGGTTGGAGAAAAAGGCAGAAGCAGTTCCTGGCGGCGGCAGCTCCAGACTGGCTTTATATGGCTTTAACAACCTCACAAAAACACTTAGCTTCAACATTTATGATGTGTGCTATGCAAAAAGTGAGAGGGAGCAGAAGGATTATATCGCGTACATAGACGAACAGTATAACTCCGAAAGGCTCACAAAAATTCTCTGCGACGTCACCGAGAAGATCGGCGCGACCGTCCTGAATATTTCAAAGCAGGACTACGATCCGCAGGGTGCCTCTGTCAATGTCCTCTTCGCCGAGGGTTACATTGACCCCGACCACGTAGACGAGTCCTGCAACAAGGGCGCCGGCTACTTCAACAGGAGCGGTATCCAGCCGAATACCGTTCACGCACATCTTGACAAAAGTCATATCACGGTGCACACTTTCCCGGAATATCACCCGGACAAGGCTATTTCTACCTTCCGCGTGGATATCGACGTCGCCACCTGCGGCGAGATCTCCCCGCTGAACACGCTGGATTACCTCATAGGCAGCTTCGACTCGGATATCATCACGATTGATTACCGCGTCCGCGGCTTCACTAGGGACGTCTCCGGCAAGAAATGTTTCATGGATCATAAAATGACCTCCATTCAGGACTTCATCGATCCCCAGACTCTGACGAAGTACGACGCTATAGACGTCAATGTGTACCAGTCGAATATATTCCATACAAAAATGCTGATCAAGGAGATAGAGCTTCAGAACTATCTCTTCAATTCCGATGTCTACGAGATCCACCCCCAGCAGCGCCTTGAGATCACCAACAACCTGCGCCGCGAGATGATCGAGATATTCAGCGGAATGAACATCTATTGAGGTGAGCGTAATGCAGCTTGATCACACCCGTGCGCCTCTTTACGAGGCAATGAAGGAATATCAGCTTGACCGCGTTGTCAAGTTCGATGTCCCCGGGCACAAGGGAGGCCGCGGCAACAAGGCGCTGAGGGACTTTCTGGGCGAGGCGTGCATGAGGAACGACGTGAACTCTATGAAGCCCCTCGACAACCTCTGCCACCCCGTTTCCGTCATAAAGGAGGCTCAGCAGTACGCTGCGGACGCCTTCGGAGCGGAAAACTCCATCTTCATCGTCAACGGAGCCACCGGAGCAGTTCAGGCGATGGTGATGTCGGTATGCAAGGCGGGGGATAAGATAATCCTCCCGCGAAACGTCCACCGGAGCGCAATCAACGCGCTGGTGGTCTGCGGAGCGATACCGGTCTACGTAAACCCCGGCGTCAACAACGACCTCGGCATACCGCTCGGAATGACCCCGGAGGAAGTTGAGGCGGCTATCCTCGCAAATCCTGACGCGAAAGCCGTGCTGGTCAACAACCCGACCTACTACGGCATATGCTCCGACCTGCGGAAGATCGTCGAGATAGTACACAGGCACGGCATGAAGGTGCTGGTTGACGAAGCGCACGGAACGCACTTCTATTTTGGCGATGGACTTCCGCCCAGCGCCATGAGCTGCGGCGCGGACATGGCTTCGGTATCGGTGCACAAAACCGGAGGAAGCCTCACCCAGAGCGCGATACTGCTCCTGGGGAAGGGAATAGACCCGAACTACGTCCGGCAGATAATCAACCTCACACAGACCACCAGCGCAAGCTACCTGCTGATGGTGTCCCTCGACCTGGCGCGGCAGAACCTCGCGCTCCACGGCAGGGAGTTCTACGCGAAAACGGTGGAGTTCGCGGATTATGCGCGTAAGGAGATAAACGCCATCGGCGGCTATTACGCCTTCGGCGAGGAGCTTTGCGACGGCAAAGCGTTCTACGCGTTCGACAAGACCAAGCTTTCGGTGCATACCAGGGCGATGGGTCTTGCGGGCATAGAGGTCTACGACCTGCTCCGGGACGAGTACGACATACAGATAGAGTTCGGCGACATCGGCAATATCCTGGCGATAATCACCGGCGGCGACCGCGCGCTCGAAATAGAGCGGCTCCTCGGCGCACTGAACCTTATCAAGAAGTTCCACGGGAAGTCCCCCGCCGGGCTTTACGACCACGAGTACATCGACCCTATCCTTGAGATGTCCCCGCAGGCGGCGTTCTACGCCGAGCAGGAGACCCTCCCGATAGAAAAGACCGCCGGAAGGGTGTGCAGCGAGTTTGTCATGTGCTACCCGCCGGGGATACCGATCCTGGCTCCGGGCGAGCGTATCACCCAGGATATTCTGGATTATATCGCGTTCGCGAAGGAAAAGGGCTGCTCCCTCACCGGCTGCCGGGATATGAACGTTGAGTATTTGCAGACCGTCAAGTTCAGCGCCGGGAACGACCGGCGCTGAACATCCGGTTTTTCTTTGATTTTCCGGAGTGGAAAATCAATTTCGCCTTCGGCGAAACCGAAAAACCTCGGATTTGTTGGTCAGCTTAAAATGTTCAGATCCGGGAACGACCGGCGCTGAACATCCGGTTTTTCTTTGATTTTCCGGAGTGGAAA
>ERZ1673743.1975-NODE-1975-length-19654-cov-11.903567_pt1 | contig 19654 bp, 18 predicted proteins | sample MGYA00580197_ERZ1673743 | MGnify/ENA primary metagenome ERZ1673743 (study PRJEB41218, sample SAMN15661795) | gut metagenome | host: Homo sapiens | place: Canada: London | collected 2015-08-20/2019-03-30 | study: EMG produced TPA metagenomics assembly of... | reverse complement strand
TTCTCGTACTCAAAGTCCTTGGCACCGCCGTTGGAGGTGCGGCAGAGCACGAACATGCCCTTGCCCTGCTTTTCCGCGTAGGGCAGGTAGGGGCTGATGGAGTCCAGACCCATATAGGGAGCCAGCGTGACGAAGTCGGCCTCAAAATCACCGGTAAAGTGGCCCATCGCGTACATTTCAGCGGTCTTGGCAATGTCGCCGCGCTTGATATCAGCGATGACGGGCACGCCTGCCTCACGGACGGCTTTCAGGGTGTCGGCGTAGGCTTTCAGGCCCTCCAGACCCAGAGACTCATAGTATGCGATTTGCACCTTGTAGCAGCCTGCTACCGCCTTGGTGGCGTCGATGAGCTTTTTGTTGAAGCGGACGATGTTCTCGCCCTTGGACAGGGTGCTATCCACAAAATCAGCGGGCAGGTAGCTGAAATCGGTATCCAGACCCACGCAGACCGGGCCCCGGGCCTCTACTGCCTCGTACAGCTTATCCATGTTCGTCATAATTGGTTCCTCCATACTCTCTTATCTATAAATGAATCTACTAAACCGGGTCACTCCGCCTGATAGGTCAGCTTTCCGCCCTTGACGGTGGCGTACACCTTGCCGTGCAGCTCGGCTCCATCAAACGGGGTGTTGTGGGATTTGGAGTGCAGCTTGTCCTTGTCCACCGTATAGGGGTGCTCCAGATCCACCAGCACAAAGTCGCCGTCGTAGCCCGGCTCCAGCCGACCCTTGGCCAGGCCCAGAATTTCTGCCGGGCGGGTGCTCATCAGGTGGACCAGCAGCTCCAGCGGCAGGCCCTCCTCTTTGCAGAGCTTGGTATAGCAGACGCCGAACGCCGTCTCGCTGCCCACCATACCGGCCATGCCTTTCAGCTTGTCCTCCTCGGAGTGGGGCGCGTGATCGGTGGAAATGGCGTCCACCACACCGGCCCGGATGGCGTCCACCAGTGCCTGCACATCGTCCGCCGTCCGGATGGGCGGGTTGACGCGGTAGTCGCAGACATCGTTGGTGAACCACAGGTGGTGGGGCGTCACCTCGCAGGTAACAGGAGCGCCGTGCAGCTTTGCCATCTGGATGGCCTCGATGGCGCCCCGGGTGGAAACGTGGCACATGTGGAGCTTGGTCTGGTAATACTCGCTCAGCCAGCAGTTGCGGACGGTCTCCAGATCCTCGGCCAGGCGGTAGTCCCAGGGGCTGATCTCCATATCCTCGGCGTGGCTCATCACCGTGATGTCCCGCTGGGTGCAGATGGCGAATGCCCGGGCCATGGTGGCGTTGTCCTGCACGCCGTGGCCGTCCTCGGTGATGAACTTCACGCTGGCGGGCAGGGTCTTGAGGTGGTCCAGCGTCTTGCCGTCAAAGTCCTTGGTGATGGAGACGGTCTGGTTCACGTCGCACAGACCGATTTCGGCGGCTTTCTGTTCCACCATCTCAGCCTGTGCCGCCGAGGAGCAGACGGGCTTGGTGTTGGGCATCAGGTTCACGAACGTGTAACCGCCAGCCGCAGCCGCCCGGCTGCCGGTCTCGATGTCCTCTTTGTACTCAAAGCCCGGGGTGCGCCAGTGACAGTGCAGATCTACAAAGGCGGGCAGAACCGTCAGGCCGCCTGCATCGAGGACGGTCTCGCCCTCACCGGCCAGCGCGCTCAGATCCTGGCCGACGGCAGCGATCTTGCCGTCCCGAATGTAGATTTCGAGGGGGTGCCCCTCGGTGTTCACAGCATTGATGAGCAGCATCTCAATTTACCTCCCTGTTTCGGTTTCAATGGGCGGACTGCCCGCGGACGGGCAAAAAAAAGAACTTTTCCACAGCGGAAAAGTTCAAAATGCGAAAAAAGGAAACAACGAACCCACAGCAAAAACGGCTGCAAACTGCTTTTTCAGTTTTGCGCGCATCATTTTAGCCTGCATCGTGTTTTCTCCTTTTTAGTTTGCGATTTATTTCGATATATTTTATCATAGAAACGCAAAATGTGTCAATGCTTCTGCGCTTTTTTCCTGTAAAAAGGTTTGCCGCTCATTGCCCGGATTTTTAGCTACTCTACCGAAAATCCGCCGTGCTCCCCCGCCGGGCAGGCAAACCGCAAAAAATCCGGTCTAATTCCTACCATTTCACTGTACATTAAAGTTTACCTGTGCTATTATAAAGGAGCACAAAAGAGAGGGCCGCCAAGAGACGGGCGGCGTTGCATTGGGAACATTGTATATAAAGGAGGGCTCTTCCATGGGCTTATTGGAGGACGCACGCAACATCCAGCGCAAAGACCCCGCCGCGCGCAACGTGCTGGAGGTCATTCTGCTCTACCCCGGTTTCCATATTCTGGTGTATCACCGGGTAGCGCACTGGCTGTACGAGCACAAACACTTTTTCCTGGCCCGGTGGGTCAGCCAGCATGGCCGCCACAAAACGGGCATCGAGATCCACCCTGGTGCCAGGATCGGCAAGTGCCTGTTCATCGACCACGGTATGGGCATCGTCTTTGGCGAGACCACCGAGATCGGCGACAACTGCACCATCTACCACGGTGTGACTCTGGGCGGCACCGGCAAGGACACCGGCAAGCGTCACCCCACCCTGGGCAACAACGTTCTCATCGGCGCGGGTACCAAGGTGCTGGGCCCCGTCTTCATCGGCGATAACGCCCGTGTGGGTGCCGGCAGCGTGGTGCTGCGCAACCTGCCCGCCAACTGCACCGCCGTGGGCGTCCCCGCCGAGGTGGTTCGCATCAACAACAAGGCCATCGTCCCCTCGGACGACCTCGACCAGCAGGACCTGCCCGATGTCACCGCCCAGCGCCTCACCGAGCTGGACCGCCGCATCAGCGCCATCGAGCACGCCGCCCAGGGCGACATTCCCCCTACCGCCGAGCAGCTGGCCAAACGCCGGAAGAATTGACCCTTATTTTAAGATGCAAAAAGCAGGTACGTCTGAGTTTCCTCAAACGTACCTGCTTTTGTTGTTTCCGCTTATTTACAGCCTGTGGTGCACAGCTCTTTTACTTTTTGAGCCGCAGCCTGCACCAGCTGGCTGACGGGCCCCTCCGGCACGCCGACCACGAAGTTCTCGCAGTGGTTCACCGGGATAAGCACCCGCTTAGCGTCTGCCTGGCAGATGGCCGCCGCCATAGCGGGAGTGATCTCGCCCAGCAGGGCATCTGCAATGACGATGCCGATGGGCCCCACGATGATGTCCGCGCGGCGGGCGTTGACCACCACGGCATTCTCGCCGGTAGCCGCCCGGACGGCACCCGCCTTGAGCATGGCCGAAGCAGCCATACTGTTGGTGCCCACGGCGGTCAGTTCCACCTCCGGGCAGAGGGCCGTGATGGCCGTCACCAGCTGACGGCCCAGCCCGCCGCCCTGTCCATCAATGACCAGCACCCGCATGGCTTAGAAGTCGATCTCTTCCAGCCGCAGCAGGGCCAGAATGTAGATCTTCAGGGCCTCCAGCAGCTTGTCGATGGGAGCGGACTCATTGGCACCGTGCATCGGGCCGCCGAACTCGGGGATGGGCAGCTCCGCGTGCTCCGGGCCAAAGCTGACGGCATAGGGGAAGTGGCGTGCATAGGTGCCGCCGCCCATGGTAAACGGGGTGGCGTGGTCGCCCGTCACCTCATTGTAGGTGTCGATGCAGGCCTTGATGGCGGGGGTGTCCGCCTCGATGTAGAACGGCTTGTTCACGCCGATGTCGGTCAGCTCGGCACCGCTGCCAATGGCAGCCTTGATCTGCTTCTCGATGGTCTCGCCGTCGGTACAGGTGGGGAAACGGCTGTCCAGCGTCTGGACGATGCGGCCATTCTCCATATAAACACGCCCGCCAATGATGGTCAGGGGGCCAAAGGGGCCATCAGCGCACTGGATGCCCAGGCCCTCACCGGCCGTGGAGCTGTGCAGCTTCTGGATGGCTTTCAGGTACTTGCGCTCGGCGTCGTTGCAGAGGTTATTGTCCAGCAGGTAGTTGACCACCAGACCAATGGCGTTCACGGTACCCTCCGGCATGGCGGCGTGGCCGCTCTTGCCCCAGCCGCGGATGCGGACGCCGTTGCCCTCCGGCTCCAGCGTGATGTTGGGGGCATTGCTCAGTTTGGTGATATCGGTCTCCACCAGAGCGCTGGCACGGTCCGGCACCGCGTTGTTGGCGACACCGCCCACAAACTCCTTGATCTCGCCATTGCACACCGGGCTGACCAGCTTGCCGTTGAACTGGCCTTTCTCACCGTTGCAGACGGGGAACTCCGCGTCCGGGGTAAAGCAGAAGACGGGAGCTTTGTAGTGCTCCAGATAGTAGTCCACATCGCGCATGTGGGTCTCTTCGTTGTCGCCGACGAGGGCGCGGATGGGATAGCGCAGGGAGACCCCCTCCTCCTTGAGGAACTTCAGGGCATACAGGGTCGCCACCATGGGGCCCTTATCGTCTGCCACGCCGCGGCCGATCATGTAGTTGTCCTTGATCTGCATGGTAAAGGGGTCTGCCGTCCAGCCATTGCCCTCAGGCACCACGTCCACATGGCAGATGGTTGCCAGATACTTTTCCGGGTCCGCGCCCGCCAGCTCGGCATAGCCGATGTGATTTTCACAGTTGCGGGTGGCAAAGCCCATGCCTGCCGCCAGCTCCAGGGTCTTATCCAGGGCTGCACGGGGGCCCACGCCGTAGGGAGCGCCCTCCGCGGGCTCCCCCTCCACGCTGTTGATGGCAACGAGGGCTGCAATGTCCTGCAAGATCTGTTCTTTGTTCGCCGCAATAAACGCGTCGATCTTCTGGTTCAATGCCTGATCCATGTTGGTTCGTCCTTTCTTTGTCGTAAGCGACACATCGTATTCATTCTAGCATATTTCATAGCAGATTGCCAGTCATTTCACTGCAAAAAGCGCGCTCACAGCTCCCAGCAGCCCGGCGCTGGCCAGACCCATGATGATGCCCGCCAGCAGCACGCCGCCCATGCAGGCAATGAGCACATCTTTAAATTTCATATCCAGGATGGAGCCCGCCAGCGTACCGGTCCAGGCACCGGTGCCCGGCAGCGGAATGCCCACAAACAGCAGCAGCGCCACCACCAGACCACGCCCGGCCTTGGCTTCCAGCGCGCGGCCGCCTTTTTCGCCCTTGTTGATGCAGAAGCGGCAGAACGGCCCGATGACCGGCTTGTGATAGCCCCAAATGAGGAACTTGCGGGCAAACAGGTAGATGAACGGCACCGGGATCATGTTTCCCACCACGCAGACGAGGTAGGTGGGCAGGATGGGCAGGCCCAGCCCCAGTCCCACCGGGATGGCACCGCGCAGCTCGACGAGCGGGAACATCGAGATCAGGAAGACCAGAATGTAATTCTTTATCATAAAAATACTCCTTGTTTACAGGTCGATGACCAGCTCCACCGGGCAGTGATCCGAGCCAAACACCTCGTTGTGGATCTCCGCCACTTTGATCTTATCGGCAACGCGGTTGGAGACAATAAAATAGTCGATTCGCCAGCCCGCGTTCTTCTCCCGGGCATGGAAACGGTAGCTCCACCAGCTGTACTTTACCTCGTCCGGGTGGAGGGCACGGAAACTGTCCGTAAAGCCAGCCGCCAACAGCTCGGTCATCTTGGCCCGCTCCTGGTCGGTAAAGCCGGCGCTCATCCGGTTGGTCTTGGCGTTCTTGATATCCATTTCGGTATGAGCCACATTCAGGTCACCGCAGAGGATGACCGGCTTTTTTGCGTCCAGCCCCAACAGGTAGGCCCGGAAATCGTCTTCCCACTGCATCCGGTAATCCAGCCGCTTGAGGCCGTCCTGGCTGTTGGGGGTGTAGCAGTTGACAAGATAGAACTCCGGATATTCCAGCGTCAGCACCCGGCCCTCGTGGTCATGCTGGTCGATGCCAATGCCCGTCGTCACGGCCAGCGGCTGGGTCCTGCACCAGCAGGCCGTGCCGCTGTAGCCCTTTTTCTCCGCCGAGTAAGTATATTCTGTGTAGCCTTCCGGCGCAAAATCCGCCTGGCCCGGCTGCATCTTGGTCTCCTGTACCGAAAAGACGTCGGCGTCCAGCGCGGCAAAGCTCGCGGCGAAATCGTGGGTCAGGCAGGCCCGCAGGCCATTGACGTTCCAGCTGATGAGTTTCATGTCCGTTGCTCCAATCTGTAATTTTTCACGTTGTGGTTACGCAATGTATTTCGTTTTCCAGACGCCGCTGCGGAACCGCAGCACAAAGCAGACCACGCGGCAGACCCAGTCCACCACCATGGCGATCCAAACACCAATGGCACCCAGCCCCATATGCACGCCGATGAGGTAGCTGAAACCCAGCCGCCAGATGGCCATGCTGAGGATGGAGGTCACCATGGTAAATTTCACGTCGTTAGCGGCACGCAGGGCGTTGGGCAGCACAAACGAGGCCGGCCAGAGCAGGATCGCAAACCCGGCGTGGATCTGCACCAGCAGGATGGCCAACTGCATCGTTGCACCAGACAGCGCATAGATGCTTACGATCTGCGGCAGGAACAACAGAATGGCCCCGTTGAACACGCCCATGGCGATGTAGGCCCAGACCAGCAGCTTTTTGGTGTAGTACACGGCCTGCTCACTGTCGCCCGCACCGATGCAGCGGCCCACCACCGTGATCATGGCAAGGCCCAGCGCCTTGCCCGGGATGGTGCCCATGCCATCGAGGTTGTTGGCCACGGCATTGGCCGCGATCTGCACCGTACCAAAGGTGGAGATCATGCTCACCACCAGAATGCGCCCGGCCTCGAACAGGCTGTTCTCAAAGGCAGACGGGATGCCGATGCCCAGGATGCGCTTTGCCATCTTGCCATCCAGCTTGATGGTCTTGGGCACGGTGAGGGCGTGGCCTTTCTGGTAGCAGCGGGCCAGAATGAGGGCCGCCGCCACCACGCGGGAAATGACGCTGGGCCAGGCAACACCGTCCACTCCCATTTTCAGGCCAAAGATGCAGACCGCGTTGCCCACGATGTTGATGATGTTCATGAGCACACTGATCTGCATGGAAATTTTGGAGTTGCCCATACTGCGGAAGAGGGCCGCGCCCGCATTGTACAGCGCCAAAAAGGGGTAGCTCAGGGCTGTGATTTTTAAGTACAGCACGCCCGCGTCCAGCACGTCAGCTTCAATGGACCCATAGCAGAGCCGGAGCATGGGCCGGGCCAGCACAAAGCAGAACAGCGCCACACCCGCGCCCAGCAGTGCGCTGAGCAGGATGAGCTGGCCGGAGCTTGCGTCGGCCTTTTTCTGTTCCCGTGCTCCCAGATACTGGCTCACCACCACCGCGCCGCCGGTGGCCAGTGCCGCAAACAGCACGATGATGAGGTTGTTGATCATATCCACCAGGCTGACACCCGAGATGGCCGCCTCGCCGCAGCGGGACACCATCATGGTATCCGCCATGCCCACTGTCACTTCCAGCAGCTGCTCCACCAGCAGCGGCCCCACCAGTAGCAACAACTCCCGCTGGCTGAATAAAAGCTCTCGCCCGCCAAAGAGCGGCGCCTTTGTACTTTGTTTCGTTTTTTCTCCCATGGGTTTTGTTCCCTCTAAAATATGCTCTCTGATTTTATGCAATACAGGTTTATCTTAGCACAGCGCCCGGTGCTTGTAAAGCGCTGGATGCATCTTCCCACTGCAAAGCCCGCCCGGCTTTTGAGGTACATGGCTCCCCGCCGGGAGTGCTGTTCCCCACGCGCCGCTTTCCCCGGTCACTCTTTGCAACATTTTATGGAAAAGTGTGATTTTTCTACTTCTGTAAGAAAAATTTTTCAAAAACCTCTTGCATTTTTCCGGTAAGCGTGCTATTGTTGTATCCAACAGGACAGACTGTTGAACACAACGTTCCATCCCTGTTTCTGTGTTCTTTCTTCTTTCTTATATATTGCTATTTTCTTCATTTACCTTCTTATCATTTACCCTGTTGTCCCCCGTAGGGACAAAGAAAAGCGATGGCCTACCTGCAAGGGCCATCGCTTTTTCTTTTTGCATTTTTATTGGAAATAAAACCTCTCAGGCCGCGCTTTGGCGCGTCCAGCTGGCCTCCCTCTGTCGCGAACGCGACATCTCCCTCCGGCCGGAGGGAGTCTGTCCTAGCAGGGGAGCCAAATTGCGGAATCACAAATTTTCAAATGCCGTGCGCACGTCGCCGGAGAAGTAGAGGGTTCCCAGTGCACACACCGGGCCATCCCCGCCCAACGCCACGGCCCGGGCCACGCCTGCTTCAATGCTGGGAGCCGCCTCGGCTTTGCAGCCCCGGGCACGGATATGCCCGGCCAGCGTCTCGGCGGGCATCGCGCGGGGAGTGTGGGCCGCTACCGTTACAAACCGCTTTGCCAGCGGGGCCAGCAGAGCCAGCATCTCGTCCGCATCCTTGTCTGCCATAATACTGACAAGGAAGACGAACTTTTCGCCGGGGAAGCGGTCTTTCAGGCTCTGCACCGTGGCCCGCATCCCGTGGGCGTTGTGGCTGCCGTCCAGCAAAAACGGCGGGGTATGCCGCAGCAGCTCAAAGCGGCCCGGCCAGCTCACCGTTTCCAGACCCCTGCGGATGGCCTCTTCCGGGATGTTCCATCCCCTGCCCCGCAGCACCCGCAAGGCCGTGATGGCCACGGCCGCGTTCCGCGGCTGGTAGCTGCCGATGAGGGGCAGCTTCACGCCATCAAGGCCATCAAAATCAAAGGTCACGGCATCCAGATCACCGCCCTCGAATTTCAGCTTGTCAAAATCCACCACAGTCAGCGGGGCGTTCTGCTCTTTTGCCACCCGGACGATGACGGCATCCGCCTCCGGCACACCGCCGTAGCTCACCACCGGGCTTCCCGGTTTGATGATGCCCGCCTTGGCCGCGGCAATGTCCGCGATGGTGGGGCCCAGCTCTTTCACATGGTCCATGCCCAGCGCCGTGATGACCGCGCACTCCGGCGGGTCAATGACATTGGTGGAGTCCAGCGTGCCGCCCAGACCCACCTCCAGCACCACGATGTCACAGTGCCGCTCGGCAAAGTAAAGCATTCCCAGTGCCGTGATGATCTCAAACTCGGTGGGCACATCGGCCATGGCATCGGCAGCGGGTTTTACCCGCTCCACCAGCCGCACCAGTTCCTCGTCCGGGATCTGCTGGCCGTTGACCTGGATCCGCTCATTGAAGCGGTTGATGAACGGCGAGGTGTACAGGCCCACGCGGTACCCGGCCGCCTGCAAACAGGAGGCCAGCATGGCGGCAGTGCTGCCCTTGCCGTTGGTGCCCGCCACATGGATAAATCTGAGTTGTTTGTGCGGGTCGCCCAGCGCCGCCAGCAGCGTACGGGTACGGGTCAGACCGGGTTTGTGGCCCGCCCACTGCACCGCGTGGATGTATTCCAATGCCGATTCGTAATTCATACCATAAGCCTTCTTTACTTTTTCACTGCTGCCATCACAGCCTTATTCTCCATCAGCAGCCGGAGCAGCACGGTGTTCACCGCCGTCAGGATCAGCGCGTTGGGGACACGGGCTGCCAGCACGCTCCAGGCGTAGCCATAAAAAATGTGGAGCGCCAGCGAGTTGATGATGATAGAGCCCACCACATGGGCCGCCACCACACTGAGCAGGAGCCGCTGGCCAAGCCGCAGGGTGTGAGGCAGAGTCTGCCAGAGCCAGCCGCTTACCAGGCCGATGGAGGCCGCCCCCAGCGTGATGAGCGGGTTGATGGCGTAGCCCGCCAGGATACCGCCGATCATATCCGCCAGCGCACCCACGGCAAAACCTGCCCCGGGCCCGAACACGATGCCCGCCAGCAGCACGGGAAGGCTGCCCAGGTTGAACCGGACAAAGCCGGTGGAGATGCTCAGCACCCAGCTGAACACGATGCTCATGGCGATGAGCAGGGCCAGCGCTGTCAGGGTGCGGGTTGAATTTTTTGTGCTTTTCATATCAATTGTCCTCCCTTAGGAAAAAGGAATCTTTCCGGAGAGGACGTTCAAAATAAAGCGCCCTCCCGTGTGACAAACCGCACAAAGGAGGGCGTGAATCCAACAAGTTTCACTTCCAGGCACTGAGCCGCAAGCGGCCCGCGCCTGCACCCAAGTCCATGCAGCAGCGGGATGCAGGCCATGCACCGCGGGTCGCCCTTCGTCCGCAGCACAACTCCCCGTTGATGCGGCACTTAACGCACATGGCCTTACTCTGTTGATACTGTTATTATATGCCTTTTTCCGTGGCTTTTCAACCACACGGTGCATCACATTTGCTAAAATGTATCGCACATTTTTAGCAGATGTGCTTAGTGGTCTTTCTTTTTCCCGCCAAACGTGATAAGATGGGACTAACATGTGATAAGAAAGGACGTTCTCTATGAAATTCAATGAGATGACCTATGCCCGCCCCGACATCGACGCTTTGCTGGCCGAGTGCAAGCAGCTGGCCGCCAAGGCTGCTGCCGCTGACAGCGACGAAGCCATTGTCGAAACCTACTATGAGCAGAGCCGCGCCTTTGCCGATTACACCACGGCCTCCAACCTGGCCAACATCCACTACACCTGCGACACCCGTGACGCCTACTGGAAAGCCGAGCAGGATTTCTTTGACGCCAACGGTCCTGCTGTCTCCAACGCCAGCGTGGAGATCAGCCGCGCGTTCCTCTCCAACCCCCATGTGGACGCCCTGACCAAAGCTCTGGGCACCACCTGCGTGGCCGGCATGAAGAACGCTGTGCTGGGCATGGACGAGCGGACGCTGGACCTGCAGAAAGAGTACAACGCCCTCGTCAGCCAGTACCAGCAGATCTACGGCGGTGCTCTGGTGGAACTGGACGGCAAGCAGCTCACCATCCCCCAGCTGGGCCCCTACAAGGAGAGCCTGGACGCCAAGACCCGCCGGGCCGCCTATGAGGCTGAGGCCGGTTACTTCGACGCCCACCGCGCCGAGCTGGACGAGCTGTACACCAAGATCGTCAAAAACCTCAACGCTCAGGCCAAGCTCATGGGCTATCACGATTACAGTGAGCTCTCCTATGTGCGCATGAACCGCATTGGCTACGGCCCCGAGGAGATCCAGCGCTTCCGCGACCAGGTGGCCCACGATGTGGTCCCTGAGCTGCAGAAAGTGATTGCCCTCAAGGCCAAACGGACGGGCATCGAGCATCCCACGTTCTGTGATCTGCCCGTCTCGTTCAAGGACGGCAACCCCAAGCCCATCGAGGGCTATGATGCCCGGATGGCCGCTGCCCGCACCATGTACCATGAGTTGAGCCCCGAGACGGCCGAGTTCATCGACTTCATGCAGGACAATGAGCTGTTTGACGTGGAGAGCCGCCCCGGCAAGATGAACGGCGGCTATATGACCAGCCTGCCCAGCTACAAGGCCCCCTTTATCTTTGCCAACTGGAACGGCACCTCCGCGGATGTGGACGTGCTGACCCATGAGTGCGGCCACGCTTTTGAGGGCTACGTGGCCGAGCGGGACCCCCATGTCCCCGCCGACCTCGAGTGCCCCGGCATGGAGAGTGCTGAGATCCACTCCATGGCCATGGAGTTTCTCACCGCGCCCTGGCACAAGCTGCTGTTTGGCAAGGACGTGGATAAATACGCCCTGCAGCACGCCGAGGACAGCTTCCTCTTCCTGGCATATGGCTGCATCGTGGACGAGTTCCAGCACAAGATGTACCAGAACCCGGACCTGACCCCCGACGAGCGGAACGCCGTCTGGCTGGAGCTGGAGCACAAATACCGCCCCTGGGTAGATTTTGACAACCTGCCGTTCTATGGCCGTGGTGCCGGCTGGCAGCGTCAGCTCCACATCTATGAGTGCCCGTTCTATTATATCGACTACTGCCTGTCCACCATGGCTGCCCTGCAGTTCTTCCTGCTCAGCCTCAAGGACCACAAGGATGCATGGCAGCGCTATCTCAAGCTGGTGCGTCGGGCCGGTCTGGCCAGCTACACCGAGCTGTGCGAGACTGCCGGCCTGAAAGTGCCGTTCACGGATGGCTCCATCAAGGCCATTGCCCAGGAGATGGGCCAGTGGATCGCCGCGCATCAGGTCTGATGTTGACGCACCGCTCCAAATCCGTTATTATAATAGGTAGAAAAACAACCCACCAGGCGTAAAAGGAGCGGTATTGCTATGGCAGAAAAAGAAATCAAAGGCATCAAAAAGTTTCTGGAAGAATTCAAAGCCTTTGCCATGCGCGGCAACGTGCTGGACATGGCAGTTGGTGTGGTCATCGGCTCGGCGTTCACAGCCATCGTGAACTCTCTGGTCAATGATATCATCAACCCCGCCATCGGCCTGTTCTTCAATGCGGACTTCTCGAATGTCGGCATCCACATTGGCGATGTGACCATCGGCGTCGGCTCGTTCATCAACGCCATCATCAATTTCCTCATCGTGGCATTTGTGCTGTTCATGGTCATCAAGACCGTCAACGCCCTGCACAAAAAGCCCGCCGAGCCCGAGGCTCCGGCAGAGCCCACCACCAAAGTGTGCCCCTACTGCCAGAGCGAAATCGCCATCAAGGCAGTCCGCTGCCCCCACTGCACCACCAAGCTCGAGGGCTTCCCGGAGATCAACGATTAAGTTTCAGACACAAAAAGTCCGCTGTGTTTTCCACAGCGGACTTTTTGCGTCGTGTGCAGTTACTGCACCTTGGTCAGCTCTGCCAGCTTGTAATAGATTTCGGTGTTATCAAACACCCCGCGGAACTTCTCGGCACCCACGCCCTTGGCGTAGATGTTGACCGGAGCGCCGGTGTGGGCATAGGTGGTATGATCCATGCCGGACTTGTGGTTGATGGTGTGGCAGACGGCCATGGAGAACGGGATGTAAGTGCCGTACAGCTCATAGTCCTCCTGGCTCATGTTCTTCTGGGCATCGGCCCCCACATTCAGGGTGCGCTCATAAGCCTTGCGCAGGTTCTCCACCTCGTAATCCGTCAGCAGCAGCTTGCCCGCGCTGGCGGCATCCGGGTCCGTGGGCAGGGTCAGGCCAAAGTTTGCTTTCACGTCGGCCATGGCTGCCTCAAAGGGGGTCTTGTTGGCGATGTAGCCCTCCACATAGGTGGAATCAAACTTGGCGTAGGACATCTTCTGGTGGGTCAGGTTGGTGAGGAATGTGTCGTAGTTGGTGGTCTTGTAGCCAATGCCCATACCGCCCGTCTCGTGGTCGGCAGTAACGAGGATCAGTGTCTCATTCGGGTGCATGTTGTAGAACTCCACCGCGGCCTGCACGGCGTTGCTCATCTCCAGCACATCGTGGATGGAAGCGGCAGCATCGTTGGCATGGCAGGCCCAGTCGATCTTTCCGGACTCGGTCATCAGGAAGAAGCCCTTTTTGTTGTCCAGCAGCTCAATGCCCTTGCGGACATAGTCCGTCAGCTGCCACTCACCCGGGGCAGCATCCATGGCGTAATTCATGGCTTTGCCGTCGGCCAGGTTCTCCGCAATGATGAGGGTCTTGCCCGCACCGGCGGTCAGGGCAGCCGCACCCGCCTGGGTGGTAACGACATTGTAGCCTGCCTGGGCAGCCACCTCATGGTTGTTGGGCACAGTGCCGTCGCCATTCACTTTCTGGAACTCGCCGCCTGCAAAGTATTCAAAGCCGGAGTTTGCCAGCTCCACACCGATGTCGTAGTAATTTTTGCGGCTGTTCTGGTGGGCATAGAACGCTGCCGGGGTGGCGTGGTCGATGTTGACAGAGGAAATGACGCCGACTTTGTAGCCTCTCTGCTTGTGCAGCTTCTCGGCAATGGTCTCATAGGACACATCACGGGTCCAGGGGCACATGTTGATGACGCCGCTCTCGGTCTTGTGGCCGGTGGCGATGGAAGTCGCGGTGGAAGCCGAATCCGGGCAGAACGAAGTGCTGTCGTAGGTGGTCACGCTGCCCACTTCAGGGAACTGGGTGAAGCTCAGCTCTGCCTCGGTGACTGCACCGTTGTTGGTCGCGGTGCCCTGATAGAACCGGGCAGACTGGATCTGAGCCGTGCCCATGCCGTCGCCGATGAACAGGAACACATACTTGGGCTTTTTGCCAAAAACGTCCAGCATCCCATTTTCCTCATCCTCTGCCTGCACAGCCGTGGGAGCCGCAGCATTGGCGGCCACCGGAGCGGCGGCCATCATGCCGACAGCAGAAGCCAGCGCACCGGCCTTGAGGAAATTGCGGCGGGACATTTTACTCTCTTTCATAACACGAAACCTCTCTTTTCCAGAGCCGACCCCGGCTCTCGGTTCAAATTCACTTGCTTGGGACGCCTTTATTCTATCGCCCCGCCCGCCGCCGCGAAACCATGCCCGCGCAAAGCTTTGGTAAAACTGGCGCGGCATTTTGCGGCCCAGTGTAAAGAACAGGAAAGGTGTGTAAAAAACAGCCCCCGGAAACCAAACTGGTTCCCGGGGGCTGTCATTTTATCTTATGATTTTACGCGTTGTACTTTTCTTCGTCGAGCATGCCCTCGCTCTTGGCCACGCAGATGCAGGAAGTCGCGTCACCCACCACGTTCAGGGAGGTGACCAGCATCTCGATGGGGCGGTTGATGGCCAGGATCAGGGAGTAGGCCAGCAGGGCCTTGTCATTGACGAAGCCCACACCGGACAGGATGGTGAAGAGGATAACAGCCCCCGCGCCGGGAGCGGCAGGCGTGCCCACCGAGGCCAGCAGGGCCAGCAGGGCGATGACCACCAGCTCCATGGGCGTGAGGTCGTAGCCCGCGCAGCCCGCGATGAAGACCGTGGCGATCACCTGCATGATGGCGGTGCCATCCATGTTGATGGTCATGCCCAGGGGCAGGACAAAGGAAGCAATGGAATCATCCACGCCCATGTCCTCGGTGCAGACTTTGATGCTCAGGGGCAGGGTGGCTGCACTGGAAGAAGTGGAGAAACCGAAGACCGCCACATTCGCGATCTTCTTGATGAACGTGAACGGGTTCAGCTTTGCGCCCACCGCCACGATGGTCGGGTAGCCCACCAGCAGGAACACGAACAGCAGGATCACGGTGGTCACCACATAGACCAGCGCCGGCTTGAGGTAATCCACGCCGTAGATGGCAAAGGTACGGGTCAGCAGCACAAAGACTGCAAACGGTGCAAACTTGGTGACGACGAAGTTCAGGAAAACGACCACCACGTCGTTCACTTCCCCCATCAGGCGGCGCATGGTGGCGGTACGGCTCTCGCCCAGCACATTCATGCTCAGGCCGGTGGCTATCGCCAGGAAAACGGAAGAAAGCACCGCGCCGTTGCTGCCAAAGGCCGTGATGATGTTGGAAGGAATGATGTTCAGCACCACATTCAGAGGGTTGGAGCCGGTAGAACCGGAAGCCTCGGCCAGGCCCTCGATGTGTGCATTGAACAGGCCCATAGAGAACGTGGTATAGCCCACAACGCCTGCCAGCAGCAGTGCCAGAAAAGAACTCAGCAGGAACCAGAAGAGGGTCTTGGAAGCAATCCGTCCCATGGTACGGGTATCCGAGATGCTGCCAATGGCCAGCGAGATGGAGGTGAACACCATCGGGATGATGACCAGCTGCAGCGCCTTGATGAACAGCTGCCCGATGATATAGAAGATGCCGAACGCCTGCTCGGCTCCCTCTGCCGTGATGTCCTGGAACAGCAGATCGTTGATGGTCTTCCAGAGTGCACTGTTGCCGGAAGCATTCAGCTTCTCGCGCAGCATCATGAACGCAAAGCCCGCGACAAGGCCGCAAACCAGCGACACTGCCATTTTCTTTGCCAGTGCCGCGCCGCTGTTATTCTTATTATTTTCCATACGTCTCCTCACTTGTTTCCTCATAAAATCGTGTGTTTTGTACGCATTCGACTTATGATACCACACGCCTTTGTTGGATTCAAGGCTGCAACGCAGGTTTTTGTTAAACTTTTTGAAATAGTATTACTTTTACATTTTCTTTCGTTCCGCTCTTTCCCCGAGGTACTTTGTCTTTTTCGCACGGGTCCTCGCAAAAAAGCAATTGACAGCCTGCCCGGAATCCGGTACACTGAGAACAGAATAGCGTCGTTTTGTGTCAAAGAGAGCGTCGTTTTGCGTCGAATCCGTCCCGTTCCCGTCTTGATCAAGGAGTGTGCCGCTTATGAAGTCCCGCTCGTTCGTTCTGCAAGCCTGTGCCGTGGGTGTTGTCACGGCCGCCCTCCTTCTGACCGCCTGCGGCGGCCTGGGCAGCGGGTATTCTTACCCGTATTATCCGCCATACCAACCCTCCCACTCTTCCGGCAGTGCTTCGGACAGCAGCGGCAGTTCCAGCAGCACGCCCGAGAGCTCCAGCTCGGAAAGCAGTTCTGAGGAGCCCAGCTCCCCGGCATCTTCGGAGCCGCCCGCGCCCTCGGAACCGGAGCTGACACCGGAACAGCGGCTGGCCCTTTACCGGAGCGAGGTACTGCAATTGCTCAACACCGGGCGCACCGTTCCATTTTCCGCACCGGCTTCTGCCCTGTCCAATGCCGCGCAAACCCGTGCAGAGGAACTGCAGCAGACGGGCAAGCTCTCCCACAAACGCCCCAATGGCGAAGATTACACTTCTCTCCTGCCCGGGAGCAATCTTCCCGGCTTTGTTTCCAAGGAATTATACGCATCCGGCCAGGCCACCCCTGCCGAGTTCGTTTCACACTTGAAGACCCGCCGCAGCGGTGTTGACTGGGAAACGGTCCTCGATACGCAGTACACACAGATCGGCATCGGCTACGCCGTGGATGCCGACGGCGTGCCCTATTGGGAGCTGCTGCTCCTCAATGGCTGATAAGCGCAAAAACTCCCCTCTGCTTCCTGCGAGAAGATTTGATATGCTGCCCCTAGAGTAGACAGAGTAAAAACAAAACTCTGAATACTCTGGGGGTATTTTCATGTCAAGAAGGAACAATCACGATCCCTGCAAACAAAAAACAAACAAAAAAAGCCGCTTACCTTTTCAGGTAAACGGCCTTACGTTTGGTGAAAAAGCACTCTGGCAAGCATTGTGTCCCCGGTAGACATTCCTACTGGTCTAGGACCCGCGGGCTAAGCAACAGCGACGGGTTGCGTTTGCTGATTTTTCCACAGCCTCTTGGCGAGGCTTTGAAAAATCAGAACGCGGCCCCAACAACTCCTCCCTGTTTCTGCCGCAGGCAGTGGTCGTCGTCGTTGCACTGGGCTGATTGCTTACGGTGCTTCGCACCGCCGCCCTGTTCGAGTCCCTAATTCTCCACGCACAGACTTACGAACGAGAATACAACAAAAAAGAGCCACCAACCAAAGTTGGTGACTCACGTTTGGTGGAGAATTAGGGACTCGAACCCCAGACCCCCTGCGTGTGATGCAGGTGCTCTAACCAGCTGAGCTAATCCTCCGAATCGGAACGTGATTATTATAGCATGGGCCATGCCAAATTGCAAGCCCTAATTTGTAATTTTTCCAAGTTTTTTTGTTTATAAAGCAAAACACACTAAGCCACGCACTTTCTTTTTAGTTCTTTCCGGGAACGGCGCGCTTTTCCGGTGGATAACTTTGGGCAGATATGGTATCCTTAGGGCAGTCTAACAGCAAAGAAATCTTTACCGGCGGTGGGCGTCTTTATGCCGCTGGTTTTAATAGCTCTGTTTTTGAAAGGATGTGCCGAGAATGGACCAGAATATTTTTCTTTTGGAGCGCAAGCCTCTCACGCTGGATGATTACCTGCACTACGACAGTGCCAGCCGTGGCAACTTGGGCGCAGAGCTCCCTGTTATAGTCTACCGGATGTTTGAATTTGCCCTCCGGGAGGAGCTGGTACAGCGTTTTGGGAAAGAGGCGCAGGTGGAGGCATTCCGTGGGGCAGGCCGCCGGGCCGGTGAATACTTTGCCCGGCATTTCCTCGACATGAACCAGCCGATGGACCAGTTTATCGGCCAACTGCAGCAGAAAATGCAGGAGTTCAGGATCGGTGTGCTCCGCGTTGAGGATGTGGACGAAGCCAGCGGCAAGATCATCCTCACCGTCTCGGAGGCCGATGCTGCCATGTACCAGCAGAAAAAAATGCATCAGGGCAGCACTGCGTTTTGACTCAGACAACAAAAACCTCTCCCGGTTTCCTGTTGATTTTACAGGAACATCGGGAGAGGTTTTCTGTTATTTCTCAGCGGGAAGCCGATGCTTCACTGTCAACGGGATCGCTCGGGGATTCCATTACGGCAACCTCCTCCGATGCGGCCGTCGAAGCTGACTCTGCCGTCGAAGCTGACTCTGACGTCGCGGAACTGCTGCTTACTGTACTACTGGCCGAACTGCCGCCGCCACCGCCAGGTTCATGCGAGGGTAAATCTTTTCCATAACTGAGATAGCACTGGTGCACCCCCTGATACAGGATATCCAGCGTTGTCTCATTGTTGGGCGCAATGGCGTAGAACCAGACCTTTGCGCTCTCACCCGGCTTCAACGTTTTGGAAGAAGCAGGGTCCAGCACGGCAATGGACGTCACTGCACCTGCAGATGTTTTGGCTGTAATCGTTTTGGAGGAGTCAGCCAGTGCCCGGATCGCTTCCTCGACACCAACTTCCCTCTCTTTCTTGTCGTAGGTCTCAAAATCCAAAAGTCCATCCAGCGTGATATCCGATGCAGACAGATTTTTCACCTGAAATCCCTGGCACAGAACATAGCCACTCGGTGTTTCGTCCTGGTCATAGAAATTATCCATTGCAACAAAAGCCAGCTTTACCGGCGTCCCATTCCCACCGCCGCAGGCCACCAGCAAACCGGAAGCCGTCACAACCGCCATGCCCTTTAGAAAATCCCGACGGGAAAATTCTTTTTGCATTTTTATCCCTCCACCCAAATGTTTAAACTTAGAAGACGTTTTTGTCTTTTTAGCTTATCCAAGTCTAGCACACTATGCATTTTAAAACAAGCCATTTTTTGTATTTTGTATTCTTTTTAGTCCACACAATTTATATAAAGCTGGCATTTTCGTCTATACAATTAAGTATAATATAAACTGTATGGACGGAGTGAACGACATGGATTACGTTGGCATCGGAAAGCGAATCCGCGCACAGCGCTATAAACTGGATCTATCTCAGGAAGAGCTTGCTGAAATGGCAGGTATTTCACTTGTCCACATGAGTCACATCGAAACCGCCAATACCAAGCTCAGCCTCCCCGTCCTTGTGGATCTTGCCTGTGCACTGGGCGTCCGGACGGATGATTTGATTTTTGACAAAGATACCCTCGGCAAGGATGAGCTGCTGGAAGAGATCACTCTGGAGCTGGACGGCTGCTCCAAAGAGCAGCTGCTGACCCTGCGGCAGATTTTGTCCTCGTCTAAAGAAGCGATCCAGAAATATCTGGAACGGTAAAATAATCTCCCGCGGAAGACGCTGAACATTCCCGATATTCGTTCCCCTCATTCTTTCACGCACAAGAAAAGCCGCCAGGCTCTCACCTGGCGGCTTTTCCTTATGATAGGAGGATCAAAAATGATCTTTTCCAAAAGTGCTGATCAGTTCAGGATGGTCTGCTCGGTCTCAATGTCGAACATGTGGACCTTGTGCGGGTCGAATGCGACGCGGACGGTGTCTCCGTTGCGAGCCTTGGAAGTGGGAGCGACACGGGCGGTCATCTTGTTGCCCTTGTACTCCAGGTACAGGTAGATCTCAGCGCCCATCATCTCAGAGACATCGACCTGAGTATCCAGCTGGCAGTCGGTGTGCTTTGCCATAAACTCGGGCT
>ERZ1673743.1966-NODE-1966-length-19733-cov-6.099807_pt1 | contig 19733 bp, 16 predicted proteins | sample MGYA00580197_ERZ1673743 | MGnify/ENA primary metagenome ERZ1673743 (study PRJEB41218, sample SAMN15661795) | gut metagenome | host: Homo sapiens | place: Canada: London | collected 2015-08-20/2019-03-30 | study: EMG produced TPA metagenomics assembly of... | reverse complement strand
AGCCGCCCTCGACGATGCTGGTGGCGGAGACGAGCGTGAGCTTCGCGTTCTTCTGCAGGTCAGGGATCGTCGTCACGCCGCAGTTGCACATGGTCGACTTGACCTTGTAAAGGCTTCTTGCGACGTTATCCTGCAGGGAGCCCGCGTAGGTGACGTAGGAATCCACGCCCTCTTCAAACGCAAGGCCCGTCTTGCCGCCGAGGTCGTAACGCTGCCAGTTGCGCGCGCGGTTCGAGCCTTCGCCCCAGTATTCCTTGACGTACACGCCGTTGACAAGCAGCTTGTTCGTCGGCGATTCGTCGAAGCGAGCGAAGTAGCGGCCCAGCATCAGGAAGTCCGCACCCATGGCGAGCGCGAGCGTCATGTGATAGTCGTGCACGATGCCGCCGTCGGAGCAGATGGGGACATACACGCCGGTCTCGCGGAAGTATTCGTCGCGCGCGGCGCTCACCTCAATGAGCGCGGTGGCCTGGCCGCGGCCGATACCCTTCGTTTCGCGCGTGATGCAGATGGAGCCGCCGCCGATGCCGACTTTGACAAAGTCCGCGCCGCTCTCGGCGAGGAAGCGGAAGCCGTCGCGGTCGACGACATTGCCCGCGCCGATTTTGATGGTATTGCCGTAGTTCGCGCGCACGTAGTCGATGACCTTCTTCTGCCAGACGGAGTAGCCCTCCGACGAGTCGATGCACAGCACATCCGCGCCGGCCTCCACGAGCGCGGGGATGCGCTCGGCATAGTCGCGGGAGTTGATGCCCGCGCCGACGAGGTAGCGCTTCTTGTCGTCCTGAAGCGCGAGGGGGTGCTCCTTGTGCTCGGCGTAGTCCTTGCGGAAGACGAAGTAGAGCAGGTGGTCGTTTTCATCCACGATGGGCAGCGCGTTGAGCTTGTGCTCCCAGATGATGTCGTTAGCCTCCTTGAGCGTGGTCGACGCAGGAGCGGTGACGAGCTTTTCGCGCGGAGTCATGAACTCGCGCACCTTCAAATCAGTGCTCATGCGGCTCACGCGGTAGTCGCGGCTCGTCACGATGCCGAGGAGCTTGCCGTTGGGCGTTGCGTCCTCGGTGATAGCGACGGTCGAGAAGCCGTTTTTCTCCTTGAGGGCCAAAACATCGGCCAGCGTGTGCTCGCTTGTCAGGTTCGAGGCTGACGGCACAAAGCCCGCCTTATTGCTTTTCACGCGGCGCACCATCTCGGCCTCGCTCTCGATGGACTGGGAGCCGAAGATGAACGAAAGGCCGCCCTCTTTGGCCAGCGCGATGGCCAGCGTGTCGTTCGACACCGACTGCATGATGGCCGAGACCATCGGGATATTCAGGCTGATGGGGCACTCCTCCTGCCCCTTGCGGTAGCGCACGAGGGGCGTTTTGAGCGAGACGTTGTCAGGAATGCAGTCCTCGGACGTGTAACCGGGGACGAGCAGATATTCGCTGAACGTGTGAGACGGTTCGGGATAATAATAAGCCATTGGGTCTGCTCCTCTCTTCTTAAATTACTTGAAATAGCGCACGGCAGAGGTGAACAGCTCCATCTCATACTGTCCAGGAACGTTGCGGTAAAGCTCCTTGCCGATGCGCTCGGTGTGCCCCATCTTGCCGAATACACGGCCATCGGGCGAGGTGATACCCTCGATGGCACAGATCGAGCCGTTGGGGTTGAATGCTGCATCCATTGTAGCATACCCGTCAAGGTCTACGTACTGCGTGGCGATCTGGCCGTTTTCGGCGAGCTTCTTCACAAGCTCTTCGGATGCGAGGAAACGGCCCTCGCCGTGCGAAATGGGCACGGTGTAAATGTCGCCGACCTTCGTACCCGCAAGCCAGGGGGACTTGTTGGAGCACACGCGCGTGCGGACCAGACGGGACTGGTGGCGGCCGATGACGTTGTAGGTCAGCGTCGGGAAATCAGCGTCGGTGTCCATGATCTTGCCATAGGGAACGAGGCCGAGCTTGATGAGCGCCTGGAAGCCGTTGCACACGCCGAGCATCAGACCGTCGCGCTTTTCGAGGAGGTCCGTGACCTGCTCCTTGACTGCGGCGTTGCGGAAGAACGCCGTGATGAGCTTGGCGCTGCCGTCGGGCTCGTCGCCGCCGGAGAAGCCGCCGGGGATGACGATGATCTGGCTATCCTTGACGGCCTTGGCAAAGCGCTCGACGCTGTCAGCAACGTCGGCGCTCGTTAAGTTGCGGATGATGAACTGCTCGGCATCCGCGCCCGCTTCGAGCAGGGCGCGCTGGGTGTCGTACTCGCAGTTTGTGCCGGGGAAGACGGGGATCAGCGCCTTCGGACGCGCAGTCTTGACGGCGGGCGCAACGCGCTTTTCCGTTTCACAGGTAAAGCACTCGACCGTGCCGGCGTCCTGCGTCTTCGTCGGGTAGACCGATTCGAGCACGGAATCGTTCAGGGCCAGCAGCTCAGAAATGCTCGCCTCGTCATTGCCGATGGTGATCGTCTTCTCCGCCGTCGTGACGCCGATGCAGACGGCGTCGGGAATTTCCTCGGTGAGCTCGGCGACGATCGCGCCGGGCATGGGCTGGTACCAGTCGAGAGCGGTCGAAGCCGCGGCAAAGCCGACCTCGTTGCCGAGCGACATCTTCATCACCGCCTCGGCAAGGCCGTTTTCAACCGCCCATGCGCTTGCGGCCTTGCCCGCGCGGGCAAGCGCGGTAAAGCGTTCCCACGCCGCTTTCTGCTCTTCGGGCGTCGCGCCGGCGAAGAGGTAAACGCCGTGACCGGCGGACTTGAAGTCAGTCGTCACAAGCTCGCCCGCGCACACCGGTGCAATGGCGAACGAGATGAGCGTCGGCGGGACGTCGTGGTCTAAGAACGTGCCGGACATCGAGTCCTTACCGCCGATGGCGGCGGCGCCGAGCTCAAGCTGCGCGTCCAGCGCACCGAGGAGCGCGGCAAAAGGCTTGCCCCAGCGCACGGGCTCATTGCGGAGCTTTTCAAAAAATTCCTGTAAGGTGAGATATGCCTTGTGATAATCGGCGCCCGCGGCGACGATCTTTGCGACCGAGGTGTAGACCGCGCTGTGCGCGCCCGTGTAAGGATCGGCACTCAGTGCGTCGGGGTCGCAGGCCCAGGCCATCACGCTGCCCTGCTCGGTCTTGCTACCCGGCAGCACCGGCAGCAGCGCCGCCATCGCCTGCGAGGGACTGCGCTGCGTCTTGCCGCCAAAGGGCATGAGCAGCGAGAACGAGCCGACCGTTGAGTCGAAGCGCTCGGTAAGGCCGCGGCGGGACGCGCTCTTGAGGCTGCCCGCCATATCGCGCAGCGTGCACGGCGCGCAAGCGGACTCCGCCTGCTTCTTTCCCGCTTCCACGCGAATGCTTGCGTGCTTGACTGCGCCGTTCGTGTCGAGGAAGGCGCGCGAAAGGTCGGCGACCGTCTGGCCGCGCCAGTGCATGACCATGCGGGGGCTCTCAGTCACGACGGCCACGCGGTAGGCCTCCAGGTTTTCGGCCTGCGCGGCGGCGATGAACTTCGCCTCATCCTCCGGCGCGACGACGACGGCCATGCGCTCCTGCGATTCGGAGATCGCAAGCTCGGTACCGTCGAGGCCCTCATACTTCTTGCGCACGGCGTCGAGCTCGATCTCGAGGCCGTCGGCCAGCTCGCCGATGGCGACAGACACACCGCCCGCGCCGAAGTCGTTGCAGCGCTTGATGAGGCGGGTGACCTCGCCGTTTCGGAACAAGCGCTGGATCTTGCGCTCTTCGGGCGCGTTGCCCTTCTGGACCTCGCTCGCCATGGTGGTGAGGGACTTCATATCGTGGCTCTTCGACGAACCGGTCGCGCCGCCGATGCCGTCACGGCCCGTGCGGCCGCCGAGCAAGATAACGACGTCGCCCGGGGCGGGACGCTCGCGCACAACGTTCTTGGCGGGCGCCGCGGCGACGACCGCGCCGCACTCAAGGCGTTTGGCAATGTAGCCCTCGTGGTAGAGCTCGGCGACATGGCCCGTGGCAAGGCCGATCTGGTTGCCGTAGGACGAATATCCCGCCGCCGCGGTCTGCGCCAGCTTGCGCTGGGGGAGCTTTCCGGGAAGCGTCTCCGCGAGCGTCTTTCGCGGGTCGCCGCCGCCGGTGACGCGCATCGCCTGATGGACATAAGCGCGGCCGGAGAGCGGGTCGCGGATGCAGCCTCCGATGCAGGTGGCCGCGCCGCCGAAGGGTTCAATTTCGGTGGGGTGGTTGTGGGTCTCGTTTTTGAACATCAGCAGCCAGTCCTGCTCCTCGCCGTTCACCTTGGCGGGAACGTGGATAGAGCAGGCGTTGATCTCCTCGCTCTCGTCGAGCTCGGGGAGAAGGCCGCGTTTCTTGAGCGTCTTGGTGCCGATGGTCGCGATGTCCATGAGCGTCTGGGGGCGCTTGGCAGCCTTCTCGAGGCCGTAGACCTCCTCGCGCGCGGCGAGGTAGCGGTCATACGCATCCTTGACGGCGGGATTCTCGATGCTGACCTCGTCCAAATGCGTAGAGAACGTCGTGTGGCGGCAGTGATCGGACCAGTAGGTGTCGACGACGCGCACCTCGGTCACGGTGGGGTCGCGGTGCTCTTCGTCGCGGAAATAGGCCTGCAAGGTCTTGAGGTCGTCTAAGTCCATCGCAAGGCCCATGGACGAAAGAAGCGCCGAGAGCGCCGATTCATCCATCCCGGTAAAGCCGTCGACCGATGCGACGGGCTTGGGCTCGGAGAGGTTCTCTTCGAGCGTCTCGGGCTTTGCAAGCGAGGCCTCGCGGCTCTCGACAGGGTTGATAACGTGGTGCTTGACGGCCTCGACGTCCTTTTCAGAGAGCGTGCCGTAGAGCGCGTAGACCTTCGCCGTGCGGATGCGCGGGCGCTCGCCCTGGCTGAGGAGCTGGATGCACTGCGCCGCGCTGTCCGCGCGCTGGTCGAACTGGCCGGGCAGCGGCTCGACGGCAAACACGGCGGCAGCGCCGCTCGCGTCGATCTCCCCGCTCGTCAGGTCAAGCTGCGGCTCCGAGAAAACGGTGTTTGTTGCATAGGCAAACAGAGTCTCGTCGATGCCCTCAACATCGTAGCGGTTCCAAATGCGCACATTTTCAAGACCCTTGAGGTCCAGAAACGAGCGGCAGTCGGAAAGAAGGCTCGCGCACTCGGGCGCAAGGCCGGGCTTTTTTTCAACACAGACGCGATAGACCATTTACTCTCTCTCCTTTTGCGCGGCGAGGGCTCGGCGGCCAATGTCGCTGCGGCAGTATTTGTTGGCAAAATCGACCTCGGACGATAAACGGTAGGCCTCCTTCACGGCTTCTTCCAGCGTGGGGGCGACGGCGGTAACGCCGAGCACGCGGCCGCCCGCGGTCAGGAGCCTGTCTCCGTCTTTCTTCGCGCCCGCGACGTAGGTGTGCGCAGCGGCCTCTTCGCTCATCGTGATGGGAAAGCCGCTCTCGTACTTCTTGGGGTACCCGTTCGAGGCGAGGACGACGCAGCAGGCGGAATCGGTCAAAAATTCGATGGGGACGTCCTTGAGCGTACCGCTCGTCGTGGCCTGCATGACCGTGAGCAGGTCGGACTTGAGAAGCGGCAGCACGACCTGCGTCTCGGGATCGCCGAAGCGGCAGTTGTACTCCACGACCTTCGGGCCGTCCTTTGTGAGCATCAGGCCGAAGTACAGGCAGCCCTTGAAGGGGCGGCCCTCGGCCTTCATCGCGCGGATCGTGGGCAGGAAGATCGTTTCCATGCACTCCGCCGCGATCTTTTCCGTGTAGCAGGGATTTGGGGCGATCGTGCCCATGCCGCCGGTGTTCGGGCCCTTGTCGCCGTCCAGCGCGCACTTGTGGTCCATGGAAGACACCATGGGAACAACGGTTTCGCCGTCGGTAAAGCTCAGAACGGAGACCTCGGGCCCCTCCATGAACTCCTCGATGACAACGCGCGCGCCGCTCTGACCGAAGGCCTTGTCCTCGATCATGGAGCGGACGGCGGCTTTTGCTTCCTCCACCGTCTGCGCGACGATGACGCCCTTGCCGAGCGCCAGGCCGTCCGCCTTGACGACGATGGGCGCGCCCTGAGAATCAATATAGGCGCAGGCGGCGTCCGCGTCGGTGAAGAGCTCATACTTTGCCGTGGGGATGCCGTATTTTTTCATCAGATCCTTGGAAAATGCCTTGCTCGCCTCGATAATGGCAGCCTTTTTGTCGGGGCCGAAGCACGGGATGCCCGCCTCGGTCAGCGCGTCCACCGCGCCGAGGGCCAGTGGATCGTCCGGTGCGACGACGGCGTAGTCGATCCGGTGCACTTTCGCAAATTCGACCTGCGCGGGGATGTCCTTTGCGCCGATCTCCGGCACGCAGACCGCGTCGGCGGCGATGCCGCCGTTACCGGGCAGGCAGTAAATTTCCTCAACTGCGGGATTTTCTTTTAACTTCTTGATAATGGCGTGTTCGCGGCCTCCACCGCCGATGACCATGAGTTTCATTCGTTTCGTTCCTCCTTTTAGTGATGGAACAATCTCTGTCCGGTAAAGGCCATGGTGATGCCGTATTTATTCGCGGTCTCGATGACGTTGTCGTCGCGGATCGAGCCGCCGGGTTCCGCGATGTAGGTGACGCCGCTCTTTCTCGCGCGCTCAACATTGTCGCCGAACGGGAAGAACGCGTCGGAGCCGACGGTCACGCCGCTCTGGCGGGCGACCCAGTCCTTGCGCTCCTGCAGCGTCAGCGGCTCGGGGCGCTCCTTGAAGACGCGCTGCCATGCACCGTCGGCCAAAACATCGTCACACTCGTCGGAAATATAAACATCAATGGCGTTGTCGCGGTCAGGGCGGCGGATACCGTCCACAAACGGCAGCGCAAGCACCTTCGGGTGGCGGCGGAGATACCAGTTGTCCGCCTTGCTGCCGGCAAGGCGCGTACAGTGGATGCGGCTCTGCTGGCCGGCGCCGACGCCGATGGTCTGGCCGTCCTTGGCGTAGCAGACGGAGTTCGACTGCGTGTATTTGAGCGTAATGAGCGAAACGATCATGTCGCGCTTCGCGTCATCGGGAAGATTCTTATTTTCGGTGACGATGTTCGCAAGCAGCGACTCGTCGATCTTGCAGTTGTTGCGGCCCTGCTCGAACGTGACGCCGAAGACGTCCTTCTGCTCCTGCGGGGCGGGAATGTAGGCGGGATCCATCTGCACGATGTTGTACTTGCCGCCCTTTTTCGTCTTCAGGATGGCAAGCGCCTCCTCGCTGAACGAGGGGGCGATGATGCCGTCGGAGACCTCGCCTTTCAGATATTCCGCCGTCGCGGCGTCGCACTCGTCGGAGAGCGCCGCCCAGTCACCATAGGAGCAGAGGCGGTCCGCGCCACGGGCGCGGATGTCGGCGCAGGCGATGGGCGAAAGGGCCTCGTCAGGCTCAACACAGTAAATCTGCTTGTCCACCTCGTCGAGCGGCAGGCCGAGCGCCGCGCCCGCGGGAGAGACGTGCTTGAAGCTCGCCGCGGCGGGCAGGCCCGTGGCCTCCTTCAGCTCGCGCACGAGCTGGAAGGAGTTGAAGGCATCGAGCAGATTGATGTAGCCCGGCTTGCCGTTCAGCACGGTGAACGGCAGGTCGCCGCCGTCTTTCATAAAGACGCGCGCAGGCTTCTGGTTGGGGTTGCAGCCATATTTGAGTTCGAGCTCGTTCATATCGTTCTCCTCAATCGCCTAAATTCTTGTTGAACAACTTGACTTCGCCGTTCACGTTTGCGTAAAGGGACACCTTGTTGTCCTCGTTGAGCGCGTCCCAGACCTCTTCGGGGCTGGGGACGCTCACCTCCATCGGCTCGCCCGCAAATGTCGGCAGCGGCGTGCCGTCGCCCTGATAGGTGCTGATGAAGTAGGCCTTGTCCGCGTCACAGCCCTCGTAACAGAAGAACTCGCGCAGGCACCGGCCGTTGTTATGCTTGAGGATGGACATCTCGAACGAGCCGTCCTCATGCACGATGGTGGAAATACGCGGCGTCCAGTTCGGCTCGTCGGGCTCGTACTCGCGCGTCATCAGGCCGCGGCAGAAGTCGCCGTGCTCGCAGATCGTGTCGGTCTGGTCGCCGTTCGTCACAACGAGGTCGCTGCCCATCGTGCGGACGGGGTGATAGATGATGAGGCTCGGGTCGGCGAGCTTGGCGGGGTCAAAGGCCTCGGTGCGGATGCCGTCGTCGGTCTTGACAAAGACGCGGTTGCGGCTGTTCTCGCTGCGGCCCATGATGAAATAATAGACGCGGTCCTTGCCGACTAAAATGCCGCGGCCGGGATAAGACGTATTTTTCAGAAAGTGCAAAAAGTCGACCATTTCAGTTCTCCTCTTCTGTGATGGCGCGGCAGACAAGCTCCGTCGCGCGCGGCAGGAGCTTCCATTCGGCCTGCTCCATCACGCGGCGCTGTAAGGCCTCGGGCGTGTCACCCGCTTCGATCTCGACGGCCTTTTGCAGGATGATCTCGCCGCCGTCGGGGATTTCGTTGACAAAGTGCACCGTCGCGCCCGTGACCTTCACGCCGCGCGCGAGCGCAGCCTCGTGCACCTTTAAGCCGTACATGCCCCTGCCGCAGAACGACGGGATCAGCGACGGATGGATATTCAGAATGCGGCGCGGCCACTTTTTCGTGAAGTTCTCGCTCAGGATGCTCAAAAAGCCCGCGAGGACGATAACGTCGATCTTGTACTGCTCGAGCAGAAGCTCGATCGCCGCCTCAAAGTCATGCTGGATGAGACTCGACGGCACGGTGTGTGCGGGGACGTTCGCCTTTTCCGCGCGTTCGAGCGCGTAGGCGCATGCCTGAGAGGAAATGACGAGCGCGATCTCGCCGTGTGGAATTTTGCCGTCTCTCTGCGCGTCGAGCAAGGCTTGTAAATTCGTGCCGCCGCCCGAGACGAACACCGCGATGCGCGCGCTTTTCAGCATAGTGCGACCTTCTCTTCCCCGCTCACGACCTCGCCGATCACGTAGGCGTCCTGGCCGTTTTCCTTGAGGGCGGCAAGCGCCTTGTCGGTGTCATCTTTGGCGACGATCATCGTCATGCCGACGCCCATGTTGTAGGTGTTGAACATGTCGTGCTCGGGGATGCTGCCCATGCGCTGGAGCATTGAGAAGATCGGCGGCGTGCGGAGAGAGGACTTGTCGATCTTCGCGCACAGGCCGTCGGGGATGCAGCGGGGGATATTTTCATAGAAGCCGCCGCCTGTGATGTGGCTGACGCCGTGGACGTCGGCCACGTCCATCGCGGCGAGAACGGGCTTCACGTAGATCTTCGTCGGGCGCAACAGTTCTTCGCCCAGCGTGCAGCCGAGCTCGTCGACATATGCGCCGAGGTCCGCGTGCTCAACGTTGAAGACCTTGCGCACGAGGGAATAGCCGTTGGAGTGGATGCCGCTCGAGGTAAGCGCGATCACAACGTCGCCCGGACGCATGCGGTCGTGGTCGATGATCTTCGCGCGGTCGACAATGCCGACGGCGAAGCCCGCAAGGTCGTAGTCGTCGGCAGACATGGTGCCGGGGTGTTCGGCGGTCTCGCCGCCGATGAGCGCGCAGCCGGACTGCACGCAGCCTTCGGCCACGCCGGAGACGAGCGTCGCGACCTTCTCCGGCTCGTTCTTGCCGATGGCGATGTAGTCGAGGAAGAAGATGGGCTTTGCGCCGCAGCAGATGATGTCGTTGACGCACATGGCGACGCAGTCGATGCCGACGGAGTCGTGCTTGTTCATCAGCTGCGCGATGCGCTGCTTCGTGCCCACGCCGTCCGTGCCCGAAACGAGCACGGGCTCGCTCATACCGGTGAGATCGGGCGCAAACAGGCCGCCAAAGCCGCCGATATCGGACACAACGCCTGGGATCATGGTGCGCTGGACGTGCTTTTTCATCAGCTTGACGCCCTCGTAGCCGGCCTCGATATTCACGCCGGCGTCACGGTAGCTCTCGGAAAAACTACGCATTTTTCTTTTTCTCCCCTTCACTGATTTTGCACTCAAAGCGGTCCTTGCCGCCGTCTTTCGGGATAGAGGTGGGATAGCCGCCGCCGAAGCAGGCCGTGCAGAAGCCGTTTTCGGTGTTGTCGGCGAGCTTGACGACGTCCTCAAGGCTTAAGTAGCCGAGCGAGTTGACGCCGATGATCTTCGCGATCTCATCGACCGTGTGGTGCGTGGCGATGAGGTTGTTCTTGTCGTCGATGTCCGTGCCGTAGTAGCACTCGGAGACAAACGGCGGCGCGCTGACGCGCATGTGGATCTCCTTCGCGCCCGCCTTCCACAATAGGTCGATCGTGCGGCGGCAGGTCGTACCGCGGACGATGGAGTCGTCGATCAGCACGACGCGCTTGCCCTCGACCACGGAGCGGATGGGGTTGAGCTTGATGTTGACCTCGTTTTCGCGCATCGTCTGCGTGGGCGAGATGAACGTGCGGCCGATGTACTTATTTTTGATAAAGCCGATGCCGTAGGGGATGCCGCTCTGGCGCGCGTAACCGAGGGCTGCATCAAGGCCGGAATCCGGCACGCCGATGACGACATCCGCCTGCACGGGATGCTCGAGCGCGAGGAACGCGCCTGCGCGCTGGCGTGCGACGTGGACGCTGCTGCCGTCGATGACGGAGTCAGGGCGGGCGAAGTAGATGAACTCGAAGACGCAAAGCTTCTTCGGCGCTTTGCCGCAGTGGCTCGTGTCGGAGCGAACGCCGGCCGTGTCGACGACAACGATCTCGCCGGGGCGGATGTCGCGCTCAAACTCGGCGCCGATGGCGTCGAGCGCGCAGGATTCAGACGCGAAGACAACAGAGCCGTCCTTCAGATGCCCCATGCAGAGGGGACGGAAGCCGTGGGGGTCGCGCGCGGCAATGAGCTTCGTTGGCGAGGAGAGGACGAGGGAATACGCGCCCTCGATGCGGTCCATCGCAGCGGAGACAGCCTCTTCGATGGAGCCGCGGTTGAGTCTCTCCTGCACGATGATATAGGCGATGACCTCGCTGTCGGTCGTGGTCTGGAAGATGGAGCCGCGACTTTCAAGCTCCTGCCTCAGTTCGCGGGAGTTCGTCAGGTTGCCGTTGTGCGCGAGCGCCATACGGCCCTTGAAGTGGTTCACTAAAATGGGCTGGACGTTGCGCTTGTTGTCGCTGCCGGTCGTGCCGTAGCGCACATGGCCGACGGCGATGGTACCCTTGCCGAGCGATTTGAGCTGCTCGGGCGGGAAGACCTCGCTCACAAGGCCAGTGTCGCGCAGCGAGCGGAACAGGCCGTCGTCGTTGACGACGATACCCGCGCTCTCCTGTCCGCGGTGCTGGAGGGAGTAGAGCGCGTAGTAGGCATAGGACGCGACGTCCGCCTCCTGAGGCGTAAAGATGCCGAACACGCCGCATTCTTCGTGAATGTGGCGCGCCGGGATGATGTTGTGATTCTCTGTCATATTTGATCTTACTGTGCGTCGTGAGCCATCAGGCGCTTCATGACTTCGGCGTAGGCGTCTTCCACGCCGCCGAGGTCGCGGCGGAAGCGGTCCTTGTCGAGCTTTTCGTTCGTCTTGCTGTCCCACAGGCGGCAGGTGTCGGGGCTGATCTCGTCGGCGAGAACGATCTGGCCGTCGACGGTCTTGCCGAACTCGAGCTTAAAGTCGACGAGCGTGACGCCGCACTCGCTCCAAAATGCCTTGAGCGTGTCGTTGACGGCGAAGGCATACTTCTTGATGAGCTCGATCTCCTCCCAGGTCGCGAGCTTGAGGGCAACGGCGTGATAGGCGTTCATCAGGGGGTCATGCAGATCGTCGTTCTTGTAGGAGAACTCGATCGTGGGCTCGGAGAAGACGATACCCTCCTCCACGCCGTAGCGGGAGGCAAAATGACCGGCGGAGATGTTGCGGATGATGACCTCCAGCGGGACGATGGAGACCTTCTTGACGAGCGTGTCGCGCTCGCTGAGCTCTTCAACAAAGTGGGTCGGGATGCCGGCCTTTTCCATCTTGGCCATCAGACGGTTGGTCATCTGGTTGTTGATGACCCCCTTGCCGACGATGGTACCCTTCTTTGCGCCGTCAAAGGCGGTGGCGTCGTCCTTGTAGGAAACGATGACGAGGTTGGGATCTTCGGTGGCGTAAACCTTCTTGGCCTTGCCTTCGTAGAGCTGTTCTTTCTTTTCCATGATGACTGTTCTCCTTTTATTTTATATTTTTGTTGATTGATATGGATGGATGGTTTCTCAGTTTTTGTAGCGCTCGCGAAGCTCTTCGTCCGCCTTCAAGACAGCGGCGGTGCCCTCGTCACGCGCGGCCTGGAGCTTGTGGGCAAGGCCCTCGTCGCTCACAGCCATGATCTGGACGGCAAGGATGGCGGCGTTTTTCGCCCCGTCGATAGCGACGGTGGCAACGGGGATGCCGCTCGGCATCTGGACGGTCGAGAGCAGCGCGTCCATGCCGTCGAGCTTCGCGCCGCTGCACGGCACGCCGATGACGGGAAGCGTCGTATTCGCGGCCATCGCGCCGGCCAAGTGCGCGGCCATGCCCGCGAGCGCGATGATACAAGAAAATCCGCTCTCCCGTGCCGACGCTGCAAATTCTCTTGCCTCGTTCGGGCACCGGTGGGCGGATAACACGCGGACCTCGGTCTCGATCCCATATTCCTTGAGCGTCTGGATCGCCTTCTCGGCGACGGGCAGGTCGCTCGTGCTGCCCATAATAACGGCTACCTTTCGCATAGTTCTGCCTCCTTAAAAGCAAAAATGGGCGCTCCACTGCCTCGATGTGCAGTTGAAGTGCCCAGACGGTCGGCTGCTGAATTTCAGCAAGAAACGCTCTCTGCTCCCCTGTGGTGACCCACGTTTCCGTCAGTTACAAAGAGCTCAACTTGACAAGCAATATGGTATCACAGAGGGCTCTTTTCGTCCATGCGGCAAAAGAGAGAAAGGCTTCGCCCTATTTATCAGTTTTTTGATAATAATCTACATATCTATAAGTTATGCTAATACTTATCAGTAAAAATCTGCCGTTTCGGCAGCGCAAATAAAAATCGGAAGGCCGCGCACTCCCCGTACGCGGCCTTCCATCGCATCGTGTTTTCAAAAAGGCAGGCATCCGCCGATGGCAAGACTCAGCAGGATGACCGCAAGCGCAACGAGCACAGGTGCTTTCCGCCTGAGATTCCTCATCGCGCGCTTTTCGTCCACAGAGGAATCCTCACTTCGCCAGCTCCTTGCCCAGCGCGCGGCAGGCGTCCAGCGCGGCGTCATCAGGCGCTTCGCAGCAGGTCACGCTCTCGCACACAAGGCGGATGCCGGAATCATCGCAGTCCTTTTCCCAGCCGCGCATCCACTCGCCGTCGCCCCAGCCGTAGGAGCCGAACAGCGCGGCGCTCTTGCCGCCAAGGCTGCGCTTGACCTCGTCAAACATGGGCTGGAACTCCATCTCCTCGAGCACTTCGCTGCCCATGGCGGGGCAGCCGAAGGCGATCGCGTCGTAAGCGCTCAGCTCGCTGGCCTTGACCTGGTCAGGGGTCAACATCGTGACCTGCGCGCCCGCGCTCTCCATGCCCTCAGCGACGGCCTTGGCCATGGCCTCGGTGTTGCCCGTGCCGCTCCAATAAACAACAGCAGTCTTTTTCATATTAGTATATTCCTTTCATAAATCAGTATCTATCACACTGCCACGGCAAGCTGCTCGATGCCCGAGCCGGCCTCCCAGAGTGCGCAGTAGATCTCCGTGCATTTTTTGAAGCGGGCGAACAGCTCGCGCGCCTTCTTCTCGTCGCCGTAGACCTTCCACAGCCCCGCGCATTTGAAGTTGCAGGCGCGGTGGTCGATGAAGCCCTTGACGTCCTCCGGCGGATACGAGAGGAAAAGCCCGACCTCATGGGGGAATTCGCCGCCCTCGCGGAATCGGCGGATGAGGTTTGCGATGCAGCGTCCGCAGTGGCCGCTATTGTAACCCGCGTGGTGCAGGATCTCGGCCGCCTGTTCGTTCTCCAAATCTCTACGCAGCTCAGAGGGGCGGTACAGGTACAAAAGGACCTGTCCTTTCAGAAAACGGATCGGCAGCAGACACAGGCCCTTTGGCACAAGCAGACGGTTCAGGCGGCAGATGTCCGCAAAGAGCGCTTCCTTATCTTCGCAAGGACAAGGGAAGAGGCTGCCCGTTTTGATACCTGCCAACGTCGGCGCACCCTGCCGCACCAGGATCTCTTCAGACATGCCCGTTTCCCTCCCCTTTGGTTTCGGTGGTGGCTCCCCAGAAGTTAGATTTCTCTAACTCTTAGGGAGCGGCGTCCTCGCTCTTGACGTGTCTTAGGATACCCGAAAAGAAGAGCCCCATCCGCTCCAAATTGATCGGATGAGGCTCCAAAATATTTTATTCTGCCTTTTCCGCCGTCGGCGCACAGCTGTCGCTGTCCGCGCCCGCGCGGTACGCGCTCGGCGACACACCGATCACACTGCGGAAGGCCTTGGCAAACTTGCTGGCGTTGTCATAGCCGAACTGCCCCGCGATATCGAGCACCGTGCGGTCGCTCGTGCGCAGGAGCTGCGCGGCACTGTGCATCTTCTGCGCGCGCAAAAATGCTGCGGGCGTCATGCCGTACACGCCGCGAAAGCTCGCGGCGAGCTGCGAGGGCGACGCACCGAGTTCCTGTGCAAGCGCCGAGATCGTGACGTCGTCCTCCGTGCTTGCAAGCAGCGCGTCGCGCGCCGTGCGCGCAAGGCGCACCTGCGCGGCGGTATAGCCGTGCTTTTCATGCGCCACGTCGAGCGCACTCAAAAAGAGCAGAAGTTCAAGCGCCTTAATCTTAAAGTAGCCGCGGCGGATGCCGGCGGGCACGGCGTAGAGCTCAGAGAAGATGTGCTCCACGCGCGCCGACGAACGCGAGACAAAGCACTCCGAGTCGGCGAAGAACTTCTCCGCCAGCACGCTGGGGCGGACGTCGACATCCTGCAAAATGCAGGACAAACAGTCAGGTGCGAGGGCGGGGTCGAGCGTGACGGTGATGCCGTGGTAGTGCCCCGTGGGGAACTCCACCTCCCCCTCGATGGCGGCGCGGCGCACAACGGAGAGGTCTCCGGGGGCCAAAAAGTAATGCTCGCCGCCGCAGCAGTATTCCGCACGCCCCTCGCGGCAGTGCTGGATCTCGATGGGTCCCGCCGCGCCCGGCTCTGCCAGACGGTACGACGGCGCGTGCACATCGTGATAGGCAAGCTCAATGCCGGGGAAAACGGGATAGGATGTGATGCGCACCTCGCCGTCCGTCTCTCTGAGGCGGTAGACGGTACGTTCCTCGTTCTGCTGCAAAATTTCTGCGTGGGCGCTGCATTTCTTTACCTGAGACTTTGGTCCGATCAAGGAAGCTTCCCTGTCCTTTCTTCTACATATAAAAGTAGAAAACGCCGCAAAGCGCAGATCCCGCGCTTTGCGGCTTGTGGCTGCTGATCAAACGCATTCCTCCGCGGGATAGGCGTTTTCCTCCGTCGGCTTCCCCTCCAGCAGCTCGGGGTGCTTGAGATAGCGGCGCACGCTCGCCCAGAACAGCGCGTACTCGTGTCCCGTGCAGATGCGCTCATCCATCACGACGGAGAGCGGGATCATTTTTTTATTATACTCCCCGCTCATATAATTGGCAATAGGCTTGCCCATGCTGACGAACACACCCGTCGTGCCGAACTCGTAGCAGTGGTGGAAGATGGAATTCGTGTTGATGGAGGCAAGGTTCGTGATAAAAAGACTCGTGTGGAACGGGCTCAGATCAATGATCTTCCGCGGTAAAACGCCGCAGCGGTCCATCAGCTTGACAAGGCCGAACAAAAACCCCGGCAGGATGGGGATGGCGATCAGAAAATTCGCGAATTTATCCGTATTGTTGTTGTGCGCGGCCACCTGATTCTGCGCGACCGCCTCCTCGATCTTGCGGTTGATGGAGAAAATGTCATCCCCGTCCTCAAAGAACACCTTGATCGACGTCTCGTCCGCGCGGCCGTCGGCGCGCGTTTTCAGGATGACGAAGCTGACGCAGAAGTGGTTGCGCTGATAGATCTTGCTGTTCATGATGAAGCGGTTGATCTTCGGATTCTCCTGATACGCCTTGAAGTATGCCGCCAGAATGAGCGTCATATACGGGATGCGGACGCCTTCTCGGCGCTTTTCCTGAATGTAGCGGCGCAGGACCTCCATATCAGCGTATTCGGTGATGAAATTCTGCGCGTCGTAGCGCCGCGGCATGACATAGGGCAGTGCCGAAACGATGGTGGACGCCTCTTTCACTCGGGTTCCGTCGGGACGCATGGCAAGTTCCTCTTTTCTTTGAGTTAACCCCATCTTACCCGCTTTGCCCGCGTATTGCAATCATTTTCTTAGCGAATCCTTTATTAAGAATTGGTTAAGTCTCGTCCTCTCCCCAGTCGAGCGAGACATCGACAACGCGCAGAAGTCCGGAAAGCGTCGAGGGAACATAGGCTCTGGCGAACAGATCGTCCTGCGTGCAGAGCGTGCGGGCGGTCGTACCGTCCACACTCTGCATCGCCGTGACGAGAAGCGCCGCATGCTCGGGTGCGGCCAGCGTCTCGGGAAGAGCGTCGGCGGCGTATTCCGCGCGCGACAGAACGTTTTTATCGCTGTCCATCCAGACAAATTCGACCGATTCCGCCGCCGTGTGCGCCGCGAATGAAACGCTCACCTTGATCGAGCGGCTCTTCGTTTTGCCGTTCGCGCGCCAGTCGCTCGACCGCTCGGTCGAGATCGTCCGCGTCTGGTTCAGGTTTGTGCTGGGTGTCCTGTAACATACGTTCGTGCCGTTGGCCTGCGTGCACTCGGCATAGTAGTCCCCCGCAGACGTGCGGTAGACATAACATTCGTACAGTTCCGCCTGTCCCAGCGCGTCGAGCGCGATCTTTCCGCCCGTCTCGTAGCTGCTGCCGTTGTCGTCGACCTTGATGTGCATTCCGCTGCCCACCACCTCGTCGGACACCGCCGCACCGACGGAATTGTTGAATTCAGAGCCCTCTTCGTAATCCGGATCGTCGGGTTCAAACGCTGTGATGGTCACAAACACCGGCACGCCGGGCACGCCGAAGTCGTAATCATCGCCGTTCTCCGTCGCGTAGCGCCTGCCGTCGAAGGGTTCGAGGACGAAGAAGTATCCGACCCATTCGTCGTCCATGGTCTCCTGCGCCGCGGCTTCGATCCGCTCGGGCTTGTAAAGCGCGAAGCTCACACCGAACACCACCGCGAGCGCCAGCGCAAAAGCGATCAGTCGTTTCATGCTACTCCCTCCCCCCAGTTGACCTTGATGCTGATTGAGCAGAGCTTCCCGTCCTGATAGCGGAAGGTATCCAGCTTTGAGTAAGCATACGGCGCACTATCATTGCTGCGGCTGCAAATGTCGTACTCCGCCGTCTCGCCGTTCCCGTCTTGTCCATAGCTCGTGCCGATGAGATACGCCGCGCCGGGCGCGGCAGTGATAGACTCGGGCAGCGCATCGGGCGCGAACTCCTCGAGCTTCAAGAGATCGTCGTTTTCGTCCATGTGCGCGACGGTGAACTTTGTCGGCGTCGGACGGGAGACGGCGGTGATGGCGACTCTGACCTTCACGCGCTCGGACTTGCCGCCGATCGTCTCGGTCTTATCTCTCGTGAGCGTGTGGGTTATGCTGGCGCCGTCCGCGCCGGACATGCCCATGCTGTTGCCGCGCGTCAAATAAATGCGTCCATCCGACGTCTGGTAGATGGGATAAAAATTGAAAATCACTTGTCTGTCGCCGCAGGCGTAGACCTCGCCCGAGAGGTCGATGTCCGTCGTACGGACGCCGTTGTCATCGTCGATACCGGCCTTCCCCAGCGGCGCACCGAGTGCGCCGAAGATCGTGATATTCGGCGACTTGGCGTTCTCCTCACCGTAGCGCGCGTCCGGCTCCATCGTGCAGTAGATGCCGCCGCCGCGCTCACCGAGCGCGGACCAGTCGTCCGTATCCATATAGAGCCGCCCGGCCTTCCAGACGAATTTGCCCGCGGCCGAGACCGCAAGATCACCGCCGATGTCGAGATCCTCTTCCGAGACGAAAGCCCCGATGAGCGTGCCCTCTTCCTCCTCGTCCGCAGCAGACTGCACCGCGCCGCCGTCGAGAAAGGCGACGAGAAAGACCGCCGCGAGGATCGCAGCAAAAATCAGTATCGTTTTCGTTTTACTCTTCATGCTCTGCCTCCAATTCTCCGTCGCATTGCAGAATGTCGCCCACATTGCACTCGAGCGCGCAGCAGATGCGGTTGAGCGTTGCAAAGCGCACGCCCTTGGCCTTGCCGCTGCGCAGAATGGAAAGATTCGCCTCCGTGATGCCGACAATAGCGCAAAGCTCCTTGCTTGTCATGCCGCGCGCTTTCAGCACCTCGTCGAGATGTATCGTGATCGCCATGGCAGCACCCTCAGATAAAGAGGTCGTTGTCCGCCGCAAGGGCGACGTTCGAGGCGATGAGCCGCGCACCGAGAAGCGCTGCGAGCACGAAGCACAGCTCGAAGATCGGCAGACGGATCGAAATGCTGGTGCTCAGGAGCATCGGCGCACAGAACGCCTGCAAAACGTTGACCGCGAGGGCGAGCAGCACGCTGAGCTTGAGCACCTTGACACACCATTCGGCGAGCTTTGGCGCGTAGGCGGCGCTCTCCTGCGTAAACGCGCCGTCTTCCATCGTGTCGAGAAGGCCGATGGCGAAGTACGCCGTCGCCGCGGCGAGCAGCGTAGGAAGGACTTCCGCGGCAAAGCGCAGGGCGAGGACAACATAGCTGAACACAAGGCTCTTCGATCCCGTTATGTCCGTTGCCACAGGCAGTACCGTATCGGTTGTAAAGGCGCTGTTGCCCGCCTTGAGAGCGTCGATGGCGGAAAACAGGCCCGCAAATTCGGCAAAGCAGACCTCAAAGACGAAGTATGCCGCCGCGAGGATAAGCAGCGCGCGGAAGAGCTTCAAGAGCTCCTGCGTATCGCCGCCGGAAAACCGGCGCAGCAGCCGCAGCACGACCCAGCCCGCGAGCAGCGCGAAAATGAGCCACTGCCAGGCAAGGCGCGGGAACAGTGCCTCCGCCGATGTGCTCCAATAGGCGGTCCAGCCGTGTGGAAAGAGCGCGCCGGCCGCGGCAAACGCGATGAGCACGAGCAGCGCGTCCTCGGGCTTCAGTTCCCGCCGCGCCCCGATGAGCACGAGCGCATAGAGCGGCAGCAGGATCACCGCGGCATACAGCGTGAACGCCAGCGCGAAGCCAAAGCGTCCTGAGGCGGCCAGCGCACTCAGTCCCTGCCCCACTGCGCTGCCGGGGAACCCGGCGACGGAAAAGGCGTCGCCCTCGAAAAGCCACAGGGCGAGCGCAAGCAGCGCGCAGATGAGCGCCTCCGCCAAAAGTAAGGTCTTGATCCGGTCACGTTTCATATCGCACCTCCAGGATTATTGTTTTGCGATAATTTCTATCGTCAGCGTAGCAGAAGAATTATCGTTTGTCAATAATTTCTGCATTTTCTTTTTGTTTTTCAAAGCGCGGCACAGTTGTTTTTAAATAAATGATAAGTTTGCTTTTTTCTATTGATTATCCCCGCACAATAGACTATACTGTAGCTGTCATATCATGCAATTTCTGTTGCTATTGCTCAAAAAAGACAATCAGGAGGACACCAACAATGAAGTACAATCGCACCTACAACTTCTCTGCCGGTCCCGCTATGATGCCGGAGCCCGTGCTGGAGGAAATCCGTGACGAGATGATGAACTACCGCGGCAGCGGCATGTGCGTCATGGAAATGAGCCACCG
>ERZ1673743.1963-NODE-1963-length-19747-cov-9.954550_pt1 | contig 19747 bp, 15 predicted proteins | sample MGYA00580197_ERZ1673743 | MGnify/ENA primary metagenome ERZ1673743 (study PRJEB41218, sample SAMN15661795) | gut metagenome | host: Homo sapiens | place: Canada: London | collected 2015-08-20/2019-03-30 | study: EMG produced TPA metagenomics assembly of... | reverse complement strand
GGCCATGTTGGGGATGAGGATGGTATGGGTCTTCTTCATCTCCGGGGTAAATTTTGGATATTGATATTCCATAGGTTATCTCCTGTCCTCATCGCGCTCATCCAGAGCAGCAAACAGGCTGCGCAGGCGGATGTTGACCGCGCCAAGGTTGGTGATCTCATCGATCTTGAGCTGGGTATAGAGCTTGCCGCCCTCCTGCAGGATCTCGCGGGTCTCGTCGGTGGTAATGGCGTCCACGCCGCAGCCGAACGAAACCAGCTGCACCAGATCCATGTCTTTCTGGGTGGTGCAGTACTTGGCCGCTGCATACAGGCGGCTGTGGTAGGTCCACTGGTTCAGGACGCTGGTGGGGAATTTCTCCACCCGGTTGGAAATGCTGTCCTCGGTGACCACTGCCGCGCCGTGGCGGGTGATGAGGTGGTCGATCCCGTGGTTGACCTCCGGGTCCACATGATACGGACGGCCCGCCAGCACGATGATCCGTTTGCCCTGACGGCGGGCTTCGTCAATGATCTCGCTGCCCTTGACCCGAATTTTTGCCATGTGGGCCTCGTACTCGGCGTAGGCTGCATCGGCTGCCTCCTGCACCTCTTTCTCCGAGATGCCGCCGAAGTACTTGGGCAAAACATTTTTCGCCATCTTGTGGACGAAATCTTTCGGGCGATGGATGCCGACGTAATCGTAAATAAACTTCTTGCCCTCCAGCTCCGGGCAGTTGCCTGCCAGAACCTCGGGGTAGTAAGCCACCACGGGGCAGTTATAATGGTTATCCCCCAGCCCCTCATCGACATTGTAGGTCAGACAGGGGTAGAAGATGGCATCCAGCTGCATCTGGCTCAGGGCCTTGATGTGGCCGTGGCTGAGCTTGGCCGGGAAGCAGGCCGTATCGCTGGGGATGGTCGCCTGACCGGCCAGATAGAGGCCGCGGCTGGACACCGGGCTGGTGTGGACGGCAAAGCCAAGCTTGGTCCAGAACGCGTACCAGAACGGCAGCAGCTCATAGAAGCCCAGGCAGAGCGGGATGCCGATGGAGCCGCGCTTGCCGGGTACCGGCTTGTAGCTGGCCAGAAGCTGCTGCTTATAGGCGTAAAGGTTGAGGCTGTTGTCCTCGCTCTTGCCCGTCACCGGCTTATCGCAGCGGTTGCCCGAGATGAATTTGCGGCCATCGGCAAAGGTATTGACGGTGAGCTGGCAGTGGTTGCCGCAGCCGCCGCACTTGACGCTGACCACTTTCTGGTCAAAGTTCTTGAGCTCGGCCTGGCTCATCATATCGGAGACCGTTTTGCCGTTCTTTTTGCTCTGGCGCAGACCGAACAGTGCCGCACCGTAAGCGCCCATCAGGCCCGCGATGTCGGGGCGGATGACCTCGACGCCCATTTCTTTTTCAAAGGCACGGAGGACGGCTTCGTTATAGAACGTACCGCCCTGCACCACGATCTTCCGGCCCAGCTCCTCGGGGCTGGAAGCGCGGATGACCTTGTACAGCGCGTTTTTGACCACGCTGATGGACAGACCGGCCGAAATGTTCTGGATGGATGCACCATCTTTCTGGGCCTGCTTGACCGAGCTGTTCATAAACACGGTGCAGCGGCTGCCCAGATCCACGGGGCGGTCAGCAAACAGGCCGAGGGCGGCAAACTCCTTGACGTCATACCCCAGCGCCTGGGCAAAGGTCTGCAAAAAGCTGCCGCAGCCGGAAGAACAGGCTTCGTTCAGGAAGATGTTGCTGATGGCACCATCCTCGATTTTGAAGCACTTCATATCCTGGCCGCCGATGTCGATGATAAAATCGACATCCGGCATAAAGTATTTGGCAGCCGTAAAGTGGGCCACCGTTTCCACCAGACCGTAATCACAGCGGAATGCGTTTTTCACCAGCTCCTCGCCGTAGCCGGTTGTGGTCACACTGGCCACCTGCAGGCCCGGGTGCTCCTTGTAAATTTTGAGCAGCTGCTCCCGGATGAGGGGCAGCGGGTTGCCGAGGTTCGGTTGATAGTTGGTGTAAAGGATCTGGCTCTTCTCGTCCACCACCACCAGCTTGACGGTGGTGGAGCCGGAGTCGATGCCGATATGCACCGGGCCGCACTGGGCGCTGAACGGCACCCTGGGCACGCTGTGGGACATGTGCCGGGCATGGAACGCCTCGTACTCTTCCTTGTTGGCAAAGAGGGGCGGCTCGCTGGCATAGGTTGCCGTGGCGGCGTACTCATCCAGCGCCTTGGCCACCTCCGAGAGGTTGAACGCCTTATCCGCGTAAAGGGCGGCACCCAGCGCCACATACAGCAGGCTGTTCCCAGGGCAGGTGCCCGTTACGCCCAGTGCTTCATCAAAGCTCTTGCGCAGCACGGTGCTGAACGTCAGCGGTCCGCCCAGATACAGGATGTTGCCCTGGATGGGGCGGCCCTGTGCCAGGCCGGCAATGGTCTGGTTGACCACTGCCTTATAGATGCTGGCCGCGATATCTTCCGTCCGGGCACCCTGGTTGATGAGGGGCTGGACATCGCTCTTGGCAAACACGCCGCAGCGGGAAGCGATGGTATAAGTACGCTGTGCCTGCTCGGCTGCTTTGTTCATCTCGTCGGCGCTCATTTTCAGCAAAGTTGCCATCTGATCGATGAACGCACCCGTGCCGCCGGCACAGCTGCCATTCATCCGCACCTCGGTGCCGTTGGTCAGGAACAGGATCTTCGCATCCTCGCCGCCCAGCTCGATCACGCAGTCCGTCCGGGGGACAAACCGCTTGACGGCCACACGGGTGGAGAAGACCTCCTGCACAAAGGGCACCTTGCAGCTGTCGGCCAGGCCCATGCCTGCCGAGCCGGAGATGCTGAGCAGGGCGGTCTGCCCGTGCAGCTGCTCGGTATCAATGCGGCGCAGCAGTTCCTGCGCCTTTTCCAGAATATGACTATAGTGTCGCTCGTATGTCGAATACACCAGCGCATCGTTTTCATCCAGCACCACGCACTTGATGGTGGTGCTGCCGATGTCAAGACCTACTCTCACAGTTGTTTTTCCTCCTTGAAGGATCGTGCTCCCCTGCCCTGCCCCGATGCGTGCAGGGGCAAAAAACAGGGAGGAGCCGAAGAAACACTCTCCGGCCCGCATACGGGGGTATTATAAACCAAATGGGCGGGACATTCAATCCGCAGGTTTTATTTTACACGTTAAAAATAGTAATTTCGATGCAAAAAGTTAAACATTTTGTGAATTTGCCAAAAGTGGCAGCCTATTTTTCGGCATTTTGGCAAAAAATTTTTACCATTCGCTTTTTGCATCGTTCCAATCGAAACTCTCCTGCCCACATTGATCATACTTTAACATAAAGCGAGTTCTTTTTGAATTTTTCGCTGGCTAAGATTTGGTGAAGAAAGATGGAAGAGATTGATGGGACGATCCTCCCGGGTGGTGTTCTCGGCAGTCTGGCAATGGCAGCCCTCTTCGGCGCGGATGCAGCCAAGCGCGTGGAAACGAATCGGCTTTTTATTTTACAGTTTTCCCCGTTTTTCCGCAACGCTCAAAAAGGGCAGGCGCGCGGCCTGCCCTTTTGTGGTTCTGAGTTTTTATACGCGATGCTTTGACCGCAGCAACAAGGTCTTCCAGCTGGGCATCTCATTGCGCAGGGTGTCCCAGGCAGGCATCGCCGTCCGGGTAGTGGCACGGATGGCCTCAAACGCCTCATCGTGGTAGTGCATCTCTTCCACGGCATGCATGGCGTGGTCGCTGGCACACAGGCGGCCCAGCGGCGTTTTCGTCATCATCAGCATCATTCTGTCCATCTTTTTGCGGCCGGGGGTGCAGGCCTCGTAGTAGCTGGTGTTCTCCGCGTCGTTTACCGGGACGCCTGCCGCCTTGAGCATCCTGCAGCCCTCCCACGCCGCGTCGAGCATGAGCTTGCGCTGCTCGGCGGTGGCCTTGGTCAGGTCGCCATTGCAGGCGTAGCAGACATAGCACACCGGCAGGATCAGGGCCAGGTGGCACTTGAGCCACTCGTCCATATCGCTGTAGAACGTCAGCTTGTACTTGACGCCCGCAAACGCCGCCTGCAGCCGCTGGCGGAATGTACCGGACAGCGGCGCTGTCGCGCCGCCTACCGTCATGCCAATGCCCGCGTGGACACTGATGACCTGGCCGTTCTCCCGGCGTCCGCCGTTGTTCTGGAAGCCGAACGCGATCTTATCCGCCGGGCGCTGCATAGCCTGCAGGACAGAGCGAGCATGGGGCTGGTTGCCCACAAACACAAAAAACTCGCTCTTGTTCTGCTTGAGGACGGGCAGGATCTCCGGCAGCTGGCCTGCCTGCACCGTGACAAACACGATGTCATAGCTTTCCTCCGGGGCCAGCGTTTCAATGGTCGGCACACGGTCCACAGTCGTTTTGAGCTGGGCCCAGTGGCGGATGGTGAGGCCTTTCTGGTCGATCCGCTCTTTCCACTCGCCCCGCGCCAGCAGAGTCACCGTGTTTTTCTCGTTTTGTGCCAGCCGGTGGGCCAGCTCACAGCCCTGCACGCCTGCACCGTACACTAAGATCCTCATGGAAACGCACCTCCTGCAATGAAAGATGGTTATTTATGGAACAACGAGCTCAAAAAACCTTTTTTCTCATAGGGATGGCTCTGGGCACCTTTGACGGTATAGCCTGTCTCGGCAATGGCCGCCTTGAGGGCGTCAATGTCCAGCTCCTGCTCCGAGAGGATGACCGTCTCGCCCTTGGTGTGGGAAGAAGTCACCTTTTTGACATCCGCCGTCTTGCGGACCGTCTCATTGACGTGGCTCTCGCACATGCCGCACATCATGCCATCTACTTTTAAAATCGTCTCGATCATCTGAGGAAACCTCCAAGAATTTTTTGCCTCTGCCGCAGCTTTTGCAGATTGCACAAAGGCAGCGGCTTAAATTTAGGCATTTTGTTAGCAGAAGCTAACCAGCAAACCAAACAAATCGCTGTCCGGAAGCACACCGGGCAGCGGCCCGCCCCGCGGCGGGATCAGAGCCTGATCTCTGCTTTTATCATACCACAGAGATGGGGAATGCGCAAGCGGTGCATACCGATCCACAGCGTAAAAAATCGTCTCTTGTCAAGGGCAGTGAAACGTGGTACAGTAAACGGGCAATCGCTTCCATTTTATCGGATATGATCTTACGAGGGGTTTTATGAAACAGAACAATCGTTTTTGCGTGCTGGCACTGACCGCTGTGCTGGCACTGACTCTAACCGCCTGCTCCGAGACGGCTGACGGCTCCGCCGCATCGGGCAGCACCCAGACCACGCAGCCTGCCCAGAGCACCGCCCAGCAGGACCCTTCCGCCGGGACTCCCTCTGCCAGCCAGCAGACCGAGGTGCTGGGCAGCCTGACCTCCTCCGAGCTGCAGGAACTCGTCTCCGGCAGCACCACGCTGGAGCAGCTGACCCAGCAGCGCGCCGAGGCTGCTGACCCCGGCACGGGGAGCACCACTGCCCTGCCGGAGTATGAGCAGCAGCTGCAGGCTCTCATCAACCAGCTCTACGCCGTCAAGGCCCGGGCCGAGAGTAGCCTGAACAACACCATCCAGTCGGCCACGGCAGAGTACAAGGCTCTGCCTGCCGCCAAGCAGACCAAGAGCCGCAAAATCGCCATCGTGATGGGCAAGGCCAGTGAGCTGAAAGCCATGGAGGCTTCCTGTGACAAAGAGGTGGACGACATCGTAAACCAGATGCGCGCCCTGCTGACCCAGAACGGCCAGAGCACCGCCCTGGCCGACGAGGCACTGGCTGCCTACAAGGCCCAGAAGAGCGAAATGGTCTCTTCCCTCACCAGCAAACTCTACGGCTGAGCGCCGAACGTGTTTCCCCTGCAATTTGTGCCGGAATATCCCCGGTACCCGTTGCAGGGGTCCTTTTTTGCCCGAAGAAATTCTGTTCCTGTCGGGCAGCCGCATTTTACAACTCCGGTCAGGTTTCTGTTCCACCCCTGCACGGTATCCGCTCCAAAATCATCGCCAGAGTTTTACTTCCGTTTGTAAATTTCGCCAATTTTTTGCATATTCCGGGCTTTTTTCCAATTTTGCTTGAATTGTGGGGACATAACGTTTAAAATTAGATGGGGTATTAAGGCCTTTGTTTTTCTGCGTCAATTTTTAGAGAGGCGAAAGGCATGTTCCCACGTAATTTCAACGGAGAAAGGCGATGAGACAAATGGAAATGGAAGAAGAAGTGATCGACCTGAGCGAGCTGCTGCGGCTTTTGTGGAGCCATGTGCTGCAGATCGTGGCGGTGGGCCTTGTGGCGGCGGTGATCAGCTTTCTGGTATGCACGTTCGCGCTGACGCCCCGGTATCAGGCGTCCGTCAACATGATCGTCAATACCCGGCAGGATAACACGACGACCGTGAGCAACGACAATATCACCTCGGCAAAAAACATGATCGACACTTATGCAGTCATCATCAAGAGCAACCTCGTGCTCAACGATGTCATCCAGCGGATGGGCCTGGACATAACCTACAGCCAGCTGGCAGACAGCATCACGGTGGGCAGCGTCAACTCCACCCAGATCATGGCCATTACGGTGACCAATGAGAACCCGGGCCTGGCGGGCAAGATCGCGCAGACGATCGCGGAGGTCGCGCCGGACGTGATCGTGGAAAAGGTCGAGGCGGGCTCCTGCAAGGCAGTGAGCGACGTGGAGATCGGCACCACGCCTGTCTATCCCCAGACCAAGAAGACCATGCTGCTCTGCGCTCTGGCCGGTATGGTAGCGGCCTGCGCTCTGCTGGTGGTCAACCACCTGCTGCACAACTACATTGTAGACGACGAAGATGTTCAGAAGAAACTGGATCTCCCTGTTTTGGGCTTTATCCCTGAGGTGTGATGTAAGATGTGGAATCCGTTCAAACCGAAAATTGAAAACTCTGACCCCGGCCAGCGCTCCCTGCAGCTGATCTCCCAGAAAGGAATGCCCTTTGCGTATGTGGAAGCTTACAAATCCCTGCGCACCAACCTGAACTTTCTGACCAGCTCCACCGGAGCCCGCGCCATTGTGGTCACCAGTACCATGCCGGAAGAGGCCAAGAGCAACGTCTCGGTCAACCTGGCCCTGACCCTGGCCGAAGACGGCAAAAATGTAGTCCTGGTGGACTGCGACCTGCGCAAGCCCGTGCTGCACAAATACCTGAAAGCCGGTCACAACGTGAAAGGCGTTTCCAATATTGTCTCCAACCAGTGCAAGCTGGAAGAGGCTCTGCTGCGGCTGGAGCAGTTCAAGATCACGTTCCTGCCCGCCGGCACGCCCCCTCCGAACCCCTCGGAGCTGCTGGGCTCGGCCCGGATGCAGCAGATGATCCAGCAGCTGCGCGCCACTTTTGATTATGTCATCTTTGACGCGCCTCCCATCTCCATGGTGACAGACGCGGCGGTCATCGGCAATCAGGTGGACGGTGCTCTGTTTGTTGTTCGTTCCAGCTACGCCCCGGCCGAGTCCGTGGAGGCCGCTGTCAAGAAGCTGAAAGACACCGGCGTAAAAGTGCTGGGTGCCGTGCTGACCCGCTATGACGCCAAGACGGCGCTCAAGGGCTCCAACTACGCTTACAACTATTATAGCTACGGCTACTCCTACGGTACCCCCCAGACGGATCCGGCGGCATCGCAAAGCCCGGAAAAGCGAAAGCACGCAAAGCCAGCCGAAAGGGTAACGAACCATGACTGATCTGCACTGCCATATCCTGCCCGGTATTGACGACGGTGCCAAAGATGTCTCGGTCTCGTTGGAGCTGCTCCACAAGGAGTATGAGGACGGCGTGCGCAACATCGCGTTCACCAGCCATTTCAACAGCGAGCGCACCACGGTGGAAGCTTTTCTGGAAAAGCGTGCCGCCGCCTACGCGCGGCTGACCGAGGCACTGAAAGAAGAGCCGATGGACTTCCGGTTCAAGCTGGGCAGCGAAGTTTACTTTTCTCCCAAGCTCTGTGAGCTGGACGCCAAGGCCCTCTGCATGGGCGACACCGCCTACATGCTCATTGAGTTTCCCACCACCCATAAGCCTCATTTTATCAAGCAGACCCTGTACGCTTTGCAGGAACAGGGCATCCTGCCGCTGATTGCGCACATTGAGCGTTACCCCTATGTGCTGGACGACCCCACTCTGCTGTATGAGTGGGTGGCCGCCGGTGCTTACGCGCAGATCAACGCCGGGGCCCTGCTGCAAGATGCAAAGCTCCGCAAGAAGCTCTGCAAATTCATCTCGTGGGGGCTCGTGCATGTGCTCTCCACGGACACCCACTCCCCGGACAAGCGCCCGCCCCGGATGGCGGAGGGCATCCAGATGCTGCAGAAGACGCTGGGCACTGAGATCGCCGACCGGATCGTCCGCAACGGTGACGAGCTGTTTGACGACCAGGAGCTGGACATCATCTCCCCGCACCAGCCCAAAAAGATGCTGGGCATGTGGATTTGATCATCTTTTGTCTTTGATTGAAAATCCGATATTTTTATTATAAACTTTGAAAAAGAGGAATTTTATTATGAACTATCCTGTTGCTTATGCCGTGATCCCCGAAGAAGAAAAGACCTACATCGTCGGCAGCGGCGATGTCCAGTACGAGAAGCTGTTCAACTACTTCATCGGCGACTTCCTGCGTGACACCGTCAAGAGCGACGTCCGCAACGCCATCTGGAACAGCGCCAAGCAGAGTTCTTTCACTCCCATTGCCAACTGGTTCAAGAACGTGGACGACATGGGTGTCATTGCACACCTGGGCTACTTCTACGGCTTCTGGCACATCTGGAGAGACGTTAAGGGCTACCTGGGCTAATTAAAAAGTAACGTATATGCAAAAGAAACAAATTTTTCAGCTCGTGCTTCTGGCTGTGGGCGCGGTCCTGGCTGCCGTGATCGGCTTCTGGCTCGTGCCGGTGAGCAATTACATCAAGGCCCGCACGGCTCCGCTGGATGAGACCATCCTGGAAGCCGAAAGCAGCACGCGGGAGGTGGTCACCATCTCGGATACCGAACTTTCCCAGCTCATCAGCGGTGAGCTGACCCTGGATGCACTGGCCGACCTGCCCGGCGTCATCACCGTGGAGCCCGCCGACACCACGGCAGGTGCCGCCCAGAGCGGCGGCGCGGCCAATCGCTCCCCTGCGGACGAGACTTCCGCTTCTGCCATTGCAGAGAGCGAAGCTTCTTCGGACGCTGCTTCCCGTGAGGCACAGGCCGATGCAGAAACGCCCGCCCAGAGCAGTGCTGTCTCCGGCAGCACCGGCACTTCCGGCAATGCCAGCCTCTCGGAGGCCGCCTATGAGGGCGAGGTCAAGGCACTGGTCCAGCAGCTCTATGCTGTGAAAGGCCGGGCGGAAAGCGGCCTGAATGCCTGCATTGCTTCCGCCAAGGCAGAGTATAAATCTCTGCCGCCGGAGCAGCAGACCCGCAGCCGCAAAATTGCCATCTGCATGTCCAAAGCCGGCCAGCTCTCGGCCCTGCAGTCCTCCTGCGACAGTGAGGTCAACCGCATTGTGAGCCAGATGCGCTCGGTGCTCAAGGCCAACGGCCAGAGCACCGCCCTGGCAGACCAGGCCATGAGCAGTTACAAGAGCCAGAAGAGCGCCCGGCGGGCGGCTCTGATGAGCCAGCTTTACGGCTGAGCCGCTTTTTGATCACCCTTTGGAGGAACCAGCGTGGAACAACTCACATTTTCGCAGCACGTTGCGGCAAACGGCGGTTCCCTGCCCTGGCAGGACGCTGTGCGCCTGACGCTGCTGACCATCCAAACTATTTCGGCTCAGGCAGACCCGGAAACCACCTATATGGATGTCTGCCCGGAGCAGATCGTACTGAGCAAAGACGCCCGGGAAGTGCTCTCCTGCGGTAAGCCCCACTCCCTGAAAGAGTGGGACGCCGCCGATGCCGCCAACCCGCAGCTGCTGCCCTGGGAGTTCTGGAACGCCTGGAGTGCCCGCACCCCGGCTGCTCAGGTCTACCCGGTCGCGGCCTGCCTGTTCGGCGCTCTGAGCGGCCACCTGCCCATGGCGGCCAAAGCCCGGCTGAACGGTGCGGCGCTTCGCACCCTGCCCGACATCCCGGACGCGCTGAACAATGTGCTCCAGAAAGGCCTTGCTCTGAACGCAGCCGACCGCTGGCCGTCGCTGGAGGCATTCCGGGCGGCTCTGGTCGATGCCACCAAAATCGAGATCGCGGTGGATGACACTCCTGAAAAAACCGACGACACCCCCGCCCTGCAGGCAGGCCAGCTGGACCTGAGCAAGGTGCGCACCGTCGATGCACCCAAGGGGCCGCAGGCGGTCTACAAACCCACGGCCCAGAAAAAATCCGTCAAGCTTGGCCCCCTGCTCCCGGTGGCTGTCCTCTCGGTTGCGTTTCTGGGCGGCCTGCTGGCCTATCAGTTCACCCTGCGGGGCACCCCGACGGCAGAAGAGCTCTTCCTGCCCACGGCAACGGCCAAGACTTCCAGCAGCTCCAAAGCCGCGGAACCGGAACGTGAAGCCGCTTCCAGCTCGGCAGAGAGCGAAGCAGCTTCTTCCAGTGAGGCTGCTGCCTCCTCCCCTGCCGCCAGCGAAGCTCCGGCCAGCGCTCCCTCCACCAAGCAGGAGGAGCCCGCCAGCAGCGCGGCTTCTTCCAAGGCGGCATCCAGTGCAGCCAGCAGTTCCAAGGCCGCCAGCGCTTCCAGCAAAAAAGAGGAGAAGCCCGCTTCTTCGGCCAGCAGTGCATCCAGCACGGCTTCTTCGGAGGCTGCTGCCAGCTCCGCGGCCCCGGAAAACGTGACCCAGACGCTGACCCTTGCCGACGGCAGCAAGTTTGTGGGCAAGGTGGACGGCTCCAAGCAGACCGGCACCCTGACCAAACCCAACGGCGATGTCTATACCGGCACCTTTACGGACGGCAAGCTGGAGGGCAAAGGCACCCTGAAAACCGCCAGCGGCAACAGCTATGACGGCAATTTTGCAGGCGGCCAGCCCAGCGGCTCCGGTACCATGAAGTATGCCAACGGCAGCACCTACACGGGCAGCTGGGCCGATGGCCAGCGCAGCGGCTCCGGCACGGTGAATTACGCCAATGGGGATCAGTTCTCCGGCAGCTTTGCCGCCGACCTGCGGGACGGCAGCGGCACCTACACCTGGGCCAACGGCACCACCTACCGCGGCACCTGGAAAGCCGGCCAAGCGCGGAAAGGCGGCACCTACAGCTATACCGATGCAGGCGTGAAAGAGGGCCTTTCCGCAGGCGGCAACCTGACCATGCAGGATTGAGCGCCCTGCCCTCTTGACAAGTCGCCTCGGCTGTGATATTCTAAAGCTCCTAAAATATCGTGTGGATTTTTACAGTATCAAGCTATTTTTCGCCACACAATGGTGCAAAAGCCATTGTGTGGCTTTTTTGCGTCCAAACCTCTGCAGCCCCCACCCGATGAAAGGAGATCTCTTCTGTGAACAACACCTTTATGAAAGAGCGCCCGGTCTTCCCGCTTTTGATGTCCATGGCGCTGCCCAATGTCATTTCCATGCTGGTCAACTCGCTGTACAACATTGTGGACAGCCTGTTTGTGGCCCGCATCAACGAATCCGCCATGACGGCCCTCTCGCTGGTCTTCCCGGTGCAGAACCTGCTCAACGCCATTGCCATCGGCTTTGGCATCGGCATCAATGCACTGGTGGCCCTCTGCCTGGGTGCCGGGGAGCACGAAAAAGCCGATCATGCCGCTACCCACGGCATGGCATTTTCCCTGCTGCACGGCATCCTCGGCTCGGCCATTGCCATTGCCATCATGCCGTCTTTCCTGGGGCGCTTTACAACGGATGCCGAAGTGCTCTCCATGGGCCTGACCTATTCCCACATCGTGTTTGGCTTTGCCACGGTCAACATGGCCTCCCTGGCTTTTGAGAAGATCTTCCAGTCCGTGGGCCGGATGAAAGTGACCATGGTAGCCCTTATCGTGGGCTGTGTGGGCAACATCATCCTGGACCCGCTGCTCATCTTTGGCATCGGGCCGTTCCCTGCCATGGGCATTGCAGGCGCGGCTTTGGCCACCGGTATCGGCCAAGCACTGAGCACTGGTGTCTACCTCGTGGTGTACGCTTCCACGGAGCTGCCCGTCCGGCTGCGCCGCGCCTGCCTGAAGCTGGACAAAGAGCTGGATACCCGACTCTACTCCATCGGCATCCCGGCCATCCTCAACCTGGCGCTTCCCTCTCTGCTGGTCACGTTCCTCAACAGCCTGCTGGCCGCGTTCTCGGGCAGCTATGTGGTGGTGCTGGGCATCTACTACAAACTACAGACATTCCTCTACCTGCCCGCCAACGGCATCGTGCAGGGAATGCGTCCCCTCATCAGCTACAACTACGGTGCCGGGGAGCACAAACGGGTACGCCAGCTCTACCAGATCACCCTCATCCTGAGCGCCGCCATCATGGCAGCGGGCACCCTTGGCTGTCTGGCAGCCTCGGAGCCTCTCATGCGGCTCTTTACCTCTACCCCGGAGACGGTGGAAGCCGGAAAAATTGCTCTGCGGATCATCTGCCTGGGCTTTGTGGTCTCCGCCATCTCCACCACCTCTTCCGGTGCGCTGGAAGGTCTGGGCAAGGGCACGCAGTCGCTGGTGATCTCCCTGTGCCGCTACATCGTCTTCATCATGCCGCTGGCCTGGGTGCTCTGCCGACAGTTTGGCCCTGTGGGCGTCTGGAACGCGTTCTGGGCCACGGAAGTGCTCTCCGCCATCGTTTCCCTTATCGTCTACAAAAAGAGCGTCTGACACGTTTTCCGTATCCGCAAAAAAGGCTCCGGGCCTGCACTCCCCTTTCACAGGGAAGCAGGCCCGGAGCCTTTTCCATTTCAGCCCAAGGGCTGGTTTTTATTTGGTGTGCTGCTCGGTGCTCTGGTCGTCCGATTCAATCGGCGTATCCAGTTCCTCCACGGGGGCAGCGTTCTTTTTGGCCTTACGGGCCTTACGCTTGTGGATCAGCTTCCGTGCGAGGAATGCTGCCACCAGCAGCGCGGCTACCGTGCCGCCGCAGAGCTCCCAGAGCGGGATGCCCTTGGGCACAAAGGCCATGACGACCTCGGTCCCGGCAGCCGTAAAGGTGATGTAACTGCCAAAGGTATCGGTAGGCACTTTGATCCATTTGCCATCCTGCTGGACATAGACGCTGCCCTGCTTGCCCTGCGGCAGATAGCGGATGGTGTGGGTCTCCTGCCCGTCGTCCGAGAAGTCCAGCAGCCACTGCTCGGTGGCATTGGCCACGCCGGACGGCGTCTGGGAGGTAACGCTCAGGGCATTGGAGCCGCCAAACAGGCCATCTACATAGAAGATCGGACGGCCGTTGGTGCGGACATCAATGCTCTTCAGTGCCGGGATGTAAGAGGTGTACAGCGCCGTGACCACGGTGTCCAGATGGAGGTCATCCAGCACCGGGGTGTTCCACTCGGCAAAGTAACCGTCTTTCTGGGGCAGCTCGGGGTAATCCGCCTCGGTAAACGATGCACCGTAAGTAAAGGTGCGCTGGTCCACGATGTGGCCGTCGGCCATAAAGGTCAGCGTCAGCTTCTGGAAGCCCTTGGGCGCGCCGTCCAGTGCCCGCATGGTATCGTAATCAATGGGCTCTGCCTGACCGGCACGGCTGATGCGGTCAACGCCGCGCAGGGTATCGGAGACAAACAGGTTCCCTGTGAACGTACCATCCTGGCCGCCGGAAATGGCGCCCCAATACTGACCGTCGGTGTTGCTGCTGCTCGTGGAGAGGGCCACTTCGGAGTCATCCCCGTCATCGTCCGGCTCATGGATATCCACCATGGCGCGGTTATCCTTGATGATGCAGCTGTTGCCGGTCAGGACACTGTCCGCGCCCTGGCCCACGATGCCGCCAATGTACTTGCTGCCGGTCAGCTCACACTTGGCCCAGTTGGAGATCAGCTTTGCGGAGGAACGGCCTGCAATGCCGCCCACCTTGTTGTTGCCATCCACTTTGCCATAAGCTTCGCAGCCCGTGATGTAGCCCAGGTCCATCTCGCCGCAGATGCCGCCTGCCGCCTCTTTCTTGGAGGTAACGGTGCCCTCGTTGACACAGTTCATCACCACCGCGCTGATGGTGTACTCGGTGCGCAGGAGCGAACGGTTCTCATCCTTATCGTCGTCTTCGGGGTCAAGGGTGTTCTCCACCGCCATGGTACCCGCGATGCCGCCCACATTCATGTCGGCTTCCACGGTGCCGCGGTTGGTGCAGCCCTCGATCTTGCCCTCGTTCTGGGCCGTCAGGTTCTCGGACTCATCTTCAAAGATGTTCTTGCTGCCGGGGTCGCTGATTTCTTCCACAGCATCCAGCAGCAGGTTGGAGACCACATTGATCTGGTCGTTGATGGAGCGGAGGTTGCTGGTGAGGGTGTTGCTGGCCGAGAGCATATCCCGGTTGAGGGTGCTCATCTGGTCGGTCATGTTCGTCACAGCGTCAAACAGTTCATCCTTGGTCGCGGTCATCTCGGAAGAGGGGCGCGGCACATGGATGGGATCCTGCTCCGCCAGCCAGTGGACGATATCCGCCGCCTGGCTGGTCATGCTGGTCAGGCCGCTCATGCCCTCCGCCATGATGCCGAGGCTGGCGGACATGTGGCCCAGCGTTGCGCTGGTGAGGGCGGAATCCGTCTTGAGGATATCCAGAGACTTGTCAAAATCATCCGCAGCCTTGCCCAGATCCTGTGCGGCATCGCTCAGGGAATCCAGACCCGCCTGAATGGAGGCATTGCCGGAACTGATGTTGCCGGTGTTGAAGCCCAGCTTATCCAGAATGTCTTCCAGATTGCCCAGCTGGTCGCCCACATTGCCAAGCGCGCCGGACATGCTGGTAAGGGCAGAAGCCATCTGGGGATTGCCCTGCTCCGAAACGAGGTTGGCGGTGTTGCCCAGCAGCGCGCCGATCTGCGTGGCCAGGCCTGCCATATTGCCCACGGCGCGGGTGACCTGCTTGCCGGCGGAAGCCAGCTGGCCGTCATCGGCCAGCAGCGTGGCGCTCCGCAGCAGGCCCAGGCCGGTGGTCAGCAGCTTCATCTGGCCGCTCATGCCGGAGCCCAACGAGAGGATGCTCATGGCGGAATTCGCTACCTGCAGCAGGGAGATGGCTGTTTTGATGTGATCGTCCACCGCGTCACCGGACACGCTGGAATAGCCGCCCAGAATGGTGCTGATGGCGCTGCTCAGGCCGCTGTCATCCTTGCCCGGCAGCGAGGCGATCAGGTCGTCCAGGCCCTTGCTGATCTGCTCCAGACCCTGCTTGCTGGAATCCAGCGCGTCGCTGGCCTTGTGCGCGCCGGAAGAAGCCTTGGCCAGTGCCGTGGAGGCGGTCAGCATCTCGGCCGCCATCTCCGCGGTGACCCACTTGAGCTGGCCCACGGCGGTGGTCATCTTATCCAGTGCGTCGACACCCGTGTCCATCACGGGCTCCAGCCGGGTAAATGTATCGGAGATGAGGTCGCCCGTGCGGTCCACCTCGTCCGCCACTTCGTCAAAGTAATCGCCTCCCTGCTCCTGCAGACGGCGGGCTGCCTGCACGGCAGTGTCCATCTGAGAGTTCAGGGTGTTGAGGTCGGTATTGAGGAGGCTGGTGCTGCCGTCCATGTCATCGGCCGCGCCGTTGACCATGGTGTGCAGCGTGTCCAGCTCGGTGCGCAGACGGTTGATGGTGCTCTGGTCCAGGTCCAGCTCCACATAGGGCTCTGCCTGGCCGGCAATGCCGCCCACGTCCTTGCGGCCCTGTACCAGGCCCTGGTTGACACAGCCGGAGATCAGGCCATCGGTCCGGCCCACGATGCCGCCCACGTTATAGCCTACATGGGCATAGCCCACGTCGCCCGCGTTGGCACTGCTGAGGATCAGGCCGGAGGAGCGGCCTGCAATGCCGCCGGTATCCGAGGAGACATTGGAGATGTTATTGTTCAGGTCATCGCCCATATCCTTCTTGACCAGCTCCAGCAGGGTGGCCGGGAGGCCCTCCATATCGAGGGCGGACTCCTGATACTCGGAGTTGACGGCGCCCACATTGGTGCAGCCGGTGATGACACCGAGGTTGTAGCCCACGACGCCGCCGGTGGCATACGCACCGCTGACCATGGCACGGGAGGTGCTGTGGTCGATGGTTCCGCTCGTCTCATTGCGGCCCACCAGGCCGCCCGCCTCCTCCTCGCCGTGGACAGCACCGGAGAACGTGCAGTTGATGATGGTGCCGTAGTTGGTGCCCACCAGACCGCCTGCGGTCTTCTGGGTACCAGCGGGATTGACCACACCCTTGATGGTAAGGTCCTGAATGGAACCGCCCTCTTCCAGGATGCCGAAGAAGCCGGCTGGAGAATAAGCCCCCACGAGGCTGACATCCGAGATGGTGTGGCCGTTGCCCTTGAACGCGCCGCTGAACGACGCAACGGGGGCCCACTCCGTATCCTCCAGCGAGAGGTCTTCCTGCAGGATCACGGTCTTGCCTTTGGACCACTGATCAAAGCCGCATTTGTCGGCAAAGGCCAGCAGGTCCGAAACACTGTTGATGTAAATGGTATCCGTCGGCGCGGTGTCGGCCGCAAATACCGGCAGCGCCGCCGAAGCCGCCAGCACCAGTGCCAGCAGCGCAGCGGTCAGGCGGTGCAGCAGCCGGGTGCTGCCCGCCGCAGACTCATTCGTCCGCATGGGAGTCGTTTTCATCCTGCACCTCCTGTGAGATTTTACCAGAAAGAACGGTAAGATGTACGTTTCCATCCACAATGGCGTTCATGGTACCGGCCACGGAGCCGTTCACCTCGCCCTGCACCATGCCATTGACACGCACCCGGCCGCTGGCCGTGTTGGTGTGCAGCACCACATGATGCATGGAGAACGAAGTTTTATCCACCAGCTTGCCGCCAACCAGCAGGATCTGCGGCAGGACGAACAGCACCAGGAAGATGGAGATGATGGTACCGCGGCCCAGGCACTGGCCGATGCCCACGATGCAGGCATCGGACGTCATCTGACCGATCAGGGTACCGGCCACCGTCATGATGGTGCCGGAGGTGAGGATGGTGGGGAACGCAAAGTTCAGCGTCTCGATCATGGCCGTCTTATGGTCCATCTTATCCCGCAGCTCGTTGTAGCGGGTTGCAATGACGATGGCGTAATCGATGTTTGCACCCATCTGGATGGAGCTGACGATCAGGTAGCCCATGAAGTACAGCGGCGTGTGGATAAAAGCGGGGACGGAGAAGTTGACCCAGATCGCGCCCTCGATGACGAGGATCAGCAGGATGGGCATTGCCACCGACTGGAACGTGAACAGCAGGACGATCAGGACGATCAGCACGGAGACCACGCTGACCACGATGTTGTCGATGGCAAACGACTTCTGGAAGTCGTACTCGTTGGTGGCGTCGCCCGCCAGATAGATGTCGCCGTCCGGGTAATACTTCCGGGCGATGGTGCGCATCTGGTCGGTGAACTCATACATTTCATCCCCGCTCTGGAGGCTGGGGTTCAGGTAGACCAGAATACGGTTGTAATCCGCGCCCTGCAGCTGGGCCTTTGCGCTCAGCATCTGGGTCTGGGCATCATGCAGGTCGTCGATCTGATCCTGGTCCAGGCTGACAATGCCGGAATCGACCTCGTCACAGACGTAGAGGAACATATCAATGAGCGGCACACTGTAGTTGGAGAAGTTGCCAATGACCTGGCCGTACTCATCATTTTCCAACGCGTAGCCTGTGTAGACCACTTGGGCCAGCTCGTAATCCAGGCCCGCCATCTCAGAGAACTGGCGGGAAGTGAGCCGGTCTTCCAGCATGTAGCCGTCCATGGCCTCGATGTTGGAAAGGCCGCGGGTGTGGTCCACCTCATCGTGGCTTTCCAGTTCTTTGATCATGGCTGCTTCCACCCGGTAATCGTCGTTCTTTGGTACGACGAGAGCCACCAGGTTGGACTTGGTAAAGTTTTCGTCGATCATGTTATCGGCGATCTGCGTCTCATTCAGCACTGGCGTCTTGATCGGGCCGTAGCCATAGGCGTAGGGGCACTGTGTCTGGAAATGGTAGGCAAACACCAGCACCACTGCAAAGACGATGGGAACGATCTTGCGGGTTTTGTAAGCATAGCGGCCCACGAACGAGATCTTGGGCACAAAGTTGCGGTGCTTGGTCTTGCTCATGTAAGGGCCAAACAGCATCAGCAGGCCGGGCATGACCACGAAGACCGACAGCATGGAGAACAGGATGGCCTTGATGAGGCAGATGGCCATATCCGGGCCGATCTTGAACTGCATGAACAGCATGGCCACCAGACCGCCGATGGTGGTCAGGGAGCTGGAACTGATCTCCGGGATACTCTTGGCCAGCGACTCGATGACCGCCTCTTTCAAGGGCAGGGTCTCGTGTTCTTCTTTAAAATGGTTGCAGAAGATGATGGCGTAGTCCAGCGAAAGGGCCAGCTGCAGAATGTTCGTGACCGAGTTGGAAACGAACGAGATGGTGCCCAGCAGGAAGTTGGTGCCCATGTTGAGGATCATGCCCACCACGAAAGTGAGCAGCAGCACGGGAACTTCCGCATAGGTCTGGGAGGTGAAGATCAGCACCACCACAATGATGATGGCAACATACACCATGATGACATTGACTTCACGCTCAATCGTCTCCTCCTGCGTATTGCCCAGCGAGGTGGAAACGTAGATATCGTAGTCTTTCAGGTACTCCTTGACGCTTTCCAGCGTTTCCAGGCACTGGTCGTCGTCCTCGGGGTAATCGAATGTGATGGAGTACAGCGCCGATACATTATTATAATGGGCGGTGGTATCATCGTACTCGATCATCTGGATGCCTCTGAGGCCCGCCAGCTCGTCGTTCAGCTGGTCTGCCTCGTCCGGCGTGATGTTTGCCACCATGACATCGGCAGAACCGTAGGTGGTAAACTCTTTCTCCATAATGTCCAGGCCCATGCGGGTCTCGCTGGTCTTGGGCAGATAGGTGGTCAGGTCGCTTTCCACCTTGACCCAGCTGCGGGAGAAGATGGTGAAGATGGTTCCCAGAATGACGATGAGGAACACAAGGTTGCGCCGCTCAACAATTTGCAGCGCGAGCTTGTGCATAAAATCGTTTTTGGGCTGTTCCTGCTCGGTCATCGTGTTCCCTCCTCTCGGCAAATTGGGGCCTGGGTGAGTATCCCCGGGCCGCCGCGCGGTTCTTCGGCAGCTGATACGGCCTTTTGCAGCCGTGACAGTTTCTTCATAGGGTGCCTCCTATTTGTGAATTTGCAAAAGAAAAGCAGACAAAATTTGTACAAATGTAATATTAACCCAACTTTTTTTAAAAAGCAAGCGACAAAAACGGCAAAATGATGAAAAAGGATGGCGGACAAAAAACTTTTGCCATACGTTTGCCTCAGGCGTTTTTCGCCCTCTGCCACCCTGCACAAACCACCTGCACCGGGCTCTTTTTTTCTTGTACCGAATGCCAAAGAGTGTTAACAAATTTTGACAGGGCTTGAAATCCATAGCGAAGTGGTATAGTATAAGGCCAGAGAGTAATCCTACCGCATCACTCGGGATTCAATCCCAAGCCATGCAGTCCCTGATATCATTTGGAGGTGTATTCCATGAGCAGTCCCCTGCTGGAAGTCAAAGATCTGCAGGTTACCGTAGGCGAGGAGCAGAAAGTGCTTCTGGACGGTTTGAACCTGACCATTTATCCCGGTGAGACCCATGTTCTGATGGGCCACAACGGTGCCGGTAAATCCACCCTGATGAGCGCCCTGATGGGCGACCCCCG
>ERZ1673743.1959-NODE-1959-length-19796-cov-21.013221_pt1 | contig 19796 bp, 18 predicted proteins | sample MGYA00580197_ERZ1673743 | MGnify/ENA primary metagenome ERZ1673743 (study PRJEB41218, sample SAMN15661795) | gut metagenome | host: Homo sapiens | place: Canada: London | collected 2015-08-20/2019-03-30 | study: EMG produced TPA metagenomics assembly of... | reverse complement strand
GTGTCCTTTGGATTAACTGAAAATCTAAGGTTCTTATCCCGAACTCGCGTTAATAATTTATTTTAGGGTGAGGCTTTCGAGGAGGAAGTCGGGGGCGACGCGGCCGGTGATGTCGACCTCGAAGTCGCCGCCTCGGGCGGCGAACCGGCGGTGCAGGCCTGCGCTGACGTCGCCGCTGACGGTCAGTGTCAGCACCGGTGCGGGCGCCGGGCGGTCGAGATAAACACGCCGCACGTCGACGCGCAGCTCACCGGCCCGGCCGCTCAGGGCGAGCCTCAGGATTCGTTCGCGGCCGCGGCAGGCACTTCCGCGGGCGCGCAGCCGGGCAGTCCACCGCACCTCGCGACTCACGAAAGGCTGCTCCGCTCCGACCTCGGCTGTGTGGCTGCCGTCGCCGATATAGACCGCGCCGCCAACCGCCGACACGCGGTCGGGCTGCCAGGGCACGGACACGGTCGTGCGCCGCCCGGTGTCCGTGTCGAAGGCTTCGATATCGCCCTGTGGCGGAATGAGCCACAGACGGCCGCGGCGGGCGTTCCAGGCAAGCAGGCGTGCGCCGCAGCCGCGGGCAACCAAGGTCACTTTCGCACCATCGAGCCGTATAAGATCGCCCGAGGCCACGGCGTATACCGACCCTCCGGCACGGGCAAGAGCGCCGGGCCGCTCGACGAACCGGCTGTCGAGCAGACTAAGTGACATAGACTTACCGCCGGCGTCGACCGCCGCCGAGTAGATGCCCGTCGACGCCATGACGTAGAAGCGCGAGCGGCCGTAGTTCCACGCACCCTGCGAGTGTCCGGCGGCCACGATGGCCGTCACCTGCCCCAGGGGGAGTCGCCGCGCGGCGGTCAGCGCCGTCAGATCGGCGTCGGCCGCGGCCACGACGCCGCCGTAGACCCTGGCGGCCGGCATTTCGGCGGGGATGGTAAAGTCGGCTCCCGTCTCCGGCAGCTCGAACGGCTTCAGACCGGAATCGACGTATACGGCACGGCGCCGGTCGCGGTCGGGCCGCAGGGCGAACCGCCCGGCGCGCACCGTGGCGCCGACGCGCACGGTCAGGTAGATCGACACGGCCAGCGGCGACGGATACGACAGCACTGGGCCGAAGAGTTCGGGCGCGTCGCCCTCGCCTTCGGCGGTGACAGTGCGGCTCGAGCCGTCGGCGAAGGTCACCAGCGCCGCGGCGTGCCATGCCTTGCCGCCGAGAGCGGTGGCAGCGTAGCACTGCGGGGCGAATCCCTCGAAGAGGTTTACCGCGACGCCCGACAGCAGGGCTGCGCCGGGAGCCGTGCCGATACTTTCGGCCGTGAATGAGTGCGGGGCCTCAACCCAGCCCAGGTCGAGCGGATCGGCCGACGCGGGAGCCTTCATAGCCAAGTATACGGCCCTGATATCGGAAGCGATATCGCCGCCGACCGGCGGCCGCACGTCGACGGCAAGCCTGCCGCGGGCCGGGATGCGCCCGGTGGCGACCACGCGGGCCATGCGGTCGAACGCGCCGACCATCTCGGCCAGGGCGTCGGCCCGTGCGGCTCCTGCACCGGCCCAGACGGCCGACAGGGCCGTCGGAGCGGCAACGCGGCAGAAGCAGCGGTCGTCGGCACGGCGGCGCAGAGCGGCCGCGGCCCGCTCCGTCGTGTCGCAGCGCTGCAGCATGGGCGTGGCCAGGACCTCGACCTGCAGGTCGCAGTCGGCCTGCGACTCCACCGCGGCCTTCACGCGCCAGGCCGGCGCGGCCATGGCTGTCGGCTGCGTAGTGCGGCCGTTGGCCGATTCGAGGCCGAGCGAGCCGTCGCAGCACGCACCGTCCGCCGCGCCGACCAGCATCGGGGGCGACGTCATGACGGTGCGGCCGCTGCTGTCGCGCAGACGCACGGCCATCAGCGCCGGCATCCACCACAGACCCGAGGCCCGCGCCGAGCGGTCGAGGGCCTCGAGCGTCGCGGTCAGCTGCGCGTCAAGTCGCCGACGGTCCTCGTCGAGGAGCGCGTCGCCGTCGAAATACTCACGCGAGAGCCTGACGGCGCCAACGTCGGCTGCCAGCGACGAGTCGGGCACAGTCGCAAACCGCACAGCCGCCCGCGGCGGCTTTTCGAGAGTGATCGAATCGGGGGTAACGCGGTAGATAAGGTGTTTGCGTGGCGTGAACACATGCAGACGGTCGCCGTCGGCCAAGGCCGACATCTGCGCGGACCCGGTATCGACCGCAGCCGTCGCCAGGCCGTTGCGCATCAGCGCCAGCTCGCTGCCCCGGGCCCAGACGGTGATCTTCCCGCCACCGGATTCGCAGAGAGCCACCGGCATGCGGCCGCCCGAGGCCAGCGCGAGCGGCTCCCCCTCGGGGCGCAGGGCCGCCGCGCCTTCGACCGGTCTAAGATTGGTGCAGCGGAGCACACGAGTGTCGCCGGCTGCAACGCCACGGGGCGCCATCTCTGAGATTTTCAGTGTTTTCATAGTAATAGATTAAAGGATTAATAATTAAAGGTATAGCTATTTTAGCTGTTTTAGCTGTTATAGCTTTGGATAGGAATTCGATGCAAAGTTACAATAAATATTTTAAACTGCAAATAAAAATTGAAGAATAATGGAGTGAAGACGTCCCCGTCTTCACAGTACCCATGCTACCGAGTGTGAAGGCGGGGACGCCTTCACTCCATTCTCGGTCGCCTTCATTCCATTAGGGCCATACCATTGTTTTTGGTTCTTACCGGTTTTCTTATTATCTTTGCAGAAAATCTAAAAGACTACCGATGAATCACACCTACGACTTCGACACCGTCATCGACCGCCACGGTACCTGCTGCACCAAACTGGACGGCCTCGACGCAATGTTCGGGCGCCACGACGTAACGCCTCTGTGGATCGCCGATCTCGATTTCGCAGTATGTCCCGACATCGTGGACGCGCTGCGCCACCGCCTCGACCACCCCGTGCTGGGCTATTCGGCCGCCCCTGACAGCTACTGGCAGTCGATCATCGACTGGCAGAGGCACCGCCACGGCTTCGAAATCGGCCGCGACGATCTGTCGTTCATACCGGGTGTGGTCAAGGGCATTGCCTTAGCGGTCAACTACTTCACCTCGCGTGGCGACAAGATCGTGATACAGCCGCCGGTATATCATCCCTTCCGCATGGTCATCGAGGGCAACGGTCGCCTCGTAGTGGAAAATCCGCTGCTACGGTCGGCCGACGGCAGCTACACGATGGACCTGGACGGCCTGGCCGAGACCGTCGAGCGCGAGCGTCCGCGCCTGATTATCCTCTGCAATCCCCACAACCCGATCGGACTGCAGTGGGACGAAGCCACGCTGGCGCGCGTAGCCGAGATATGCCGCCGCTCAGGCACGATAGTGGTCAGCGACGAGATCCACGGCGACCTGATGCTGGGGGGCCGGCGCCATATACCCTTCACCGAGGTGAGCGACGACGCGCGCGCCATAGGCATCGTGCTGGGAGCGCCGTCGAAGACGTTCAACATCCCCGGGCTCGTAAGCTCGTGGATGGTGATCAAGAATCCCAACCTGCGCCGCGACTTCTACCAGTGGCTGGAAGTCAACGAATTCAACGCGCCGGTGATGATCTCGACGATCGGCGCCGAAGCCGCGTACACACACGGGGAGCGGTGGCTCGACGAGATGCTGGCCTACGTGGAGGACAATATCCGCTTCGTGGTCGACTTCCTGGCTGTGAATGTGCCCGCGGTGAAGTGTGCAGTGCCTGAGGCGTCGTTCCTGGTGTGGCTCGACTTCACGGCCCTCGGCCTTGACCAGCAGCAGCTGATGGATCTGCTGCTCGACAAGGCGCATCTGGCACTCAACGACGGCTCTATGTTCGGCAGCCAGGGCAACGGCTTCATGCGCCTCAACGTGGGCACGCCGCGCTGCGTGCTTCGCCAGGCACTGGAGCATGTAGCCGAGGCGGTCGACTCCGTAATCAACTGAACGAAATCATGAATTACCGCATATTTCCTCCCGAAGAGATACTTGAGACCACAGTCGCGCGCCTGCCGCTGAGCAAGAGCGTGGCAGCCCGCGCCATGGTGCTGGCGTCGCTGACGTCGAGCCCGACAGCGATCGACCCCGACCGCATCCCCGACTGCGACGACATCCGCGTGCTGGCGGCGGCCCTGGCGCTGCGCACCGGCACGGCCGACATGGGCGCATCGGCCACCGCAGCCAGGTTCATGACCGCTTTCTACGCCGCCACGGCGGGTACGGACATCACCGTCGACGGCTGCGAACGCCTGCGCCGGCGCCCGATCGGGCCGCTGGTCGACGCCCTGCGGCGCCTCGGGGCCGACATCGAATACCGAGGCGCCGACGGCTTCCTGCCAGTGGCCATCCGCGGACGCCGTCTGAGCGGCGGCGAAGTCGACCTCGATGCTTCGGCGAGTTCGCAGTTCGCTTCGGGACTGGCAATGATAGCTCCGACCATGGAGAATCCCCTGCGCATAGCCCTCGGGGGGGAGATAGCCTCGATGCCCTACCTGAAGATGACCATGGACATGCTGCGTGCCCGCGGAGTCGAGACTGACCGCGAAGGCTACACAATCACGGTAGCCAACACTCCCCTTCGGCCCGTCGAGGCCGAGGCGGAGGCAGACTGGAGCGCCGCCGCATTCTGGTATCAGATAGCGGCTGTGACGGCCGGCTGGGTCACGCTGCCCGGGCTGCGCAGCGACAGCCTGCAGGGCGACCGGCTGCTGGCCGAAATCGGCGAACGCTTCGGCGTAGTCACCGAATTCACCGACGAAGGGGTCGAGCTGTCGGCGACACCCGACCTCTTCTCGCGCCTCGACATGGACCTCAGGGACAATCCGGACCTGGTGCCGGTGATCGCCGTAGTCGGCTGCATGATCAACACGCCATATCGTATCACCGGCGTGGCCAACCTGCGCATCAAGGAGTCGGACCGCCTGGCGGCCCTGGCGGAGGAGCTGCGAAAATGCGGCTGGGTGCTCGAGATAGAGCCGGATGCCATCGGCTGGGAAGGCGCCACGACGCCCGTATTCGAAATGCCGCGGCTGTCGCCTCACGGCGACCACCGGCTGGCGATGGCCCTGGCACCGATCGCGGTCTGGGCTCCCGGAATCGTCATCACTGACTGCGAGGTGGTCGGCAAGTCGTATCCCGGCTACTGGGACGACCTGCGCGACGCCGGATTCAGACTCGAAGAGGTGGAATGATCGTCGCGCTCTACATACTGCTGGCTCTGGTGGCCGTCGGCCTCATCCTCTGGCTCCACGAGCGGAGGTTCAGAAAAAGGTCCCTAAAGACCTTAGGAACCTTAAAGGCCTTACCCGAGCCGCCGGCCGACCAGGGCGGCGAACAGTGCTGCGGCATGCACATCACCTGCGAGAAGGACTCGCTGCTGGCAGCCGTGTCGGACCGCATCGAGTATTTCGACGACGAGGAACTCGACGCCTACCGCGGACGCGGTCCCGAGGACTATACCCCTGCCGAGACGGAGGAGTTCCGCGACGTGCTGCTGACCCTGCTGCCCGACGACATAGCTCCGTGGGCCCGCTCGCTGCAGCTGCGCGGCATCGAGTTGCCGGCCGACGTCCGCGACGAATTATTACTGATCGTGTCGGAAGAGCGCGCCCGACGCACCGCAACCAGCGCATCTGCCAATGCTACAACTGTTTGACTATTCGTTTTTTGTCTACGCCGTCATAGGCGTGGCGCTGCTGAGCGTGGCCGCGGCCATAATCGGCACGTACATCATCACGCGCCGCCTGGTAGCCATCTCGGGGGGCATCACACATGCCTGCTTCGGGGGCCTGGGGCTGGGCTACTATTTGGGAATCAATCCGATCGCTATGGCGGCCGTGTTCGCAATAGCGTCGTCGATGGGCGTCGAATGGATGTCGTCGCGCTTCAGGCTGCGCGAGGACTCGGCCATAGCTGTGGTGTGGGCTATAGGCATGGCCGTGGGCGTGCTGTTCATCTTCCTGATGCCGGGGTACGTACCCGAACTGAATGCCTTCCTGTTCGGCAACATCCTCACCATCACTTCATCTGATCTGTGGATCTTCGGAGCGTACACGGCGCTGCTGATAGCCTTCTTCGCCTGGCGGTACCGCCAGATCGTGGCCTGCGCGTTCGACCGTGACTTCGCCCGGGTGATCGGTCTGCCGGTGCGACTGATCACCTACACTATGACCGTCTTTGTAGCCGTCGGCATCGTGCTGACAATCCGTCTGGTAGGCATCATGCTGCTGATGTCGATGCTGTCGCTGCCGATGATGACGGCCGAAGTCTTCTGCCGCCGCTACTCCACCACGATGGTCGCCGCCCTGGCGGTCGCCCTTGTGACGTCGCTGGCCGGGCTGCTGCTCGGCGCCGTAATCGACGTGCCCTGCTCCGCGGTCATCGTGCTGATCATGGCCGGAGTGTTCCTGCTGGCCAAGCTCGCCGCCGCCCTCCTTCCGCGCCGCAGCAGATGTGATTGATGTTTCTGATGTAATTGATGTCTCTGATGTTACGGATGTTTTTTATGTAATTTATGTTCCCTTGGTATAATAAACATCAAACACATCCGTTACATAAATAACATCAGCTACATCTTTAGCTGCAAAACATCAGTTACATAATTAACATTCATCACTTATAAATCCAATCTGCCATGGGCTTCCTGAAAATCGCCGGTGACTATACCGATTGGAGCGTTTATAAGAAGTCTGTCATTATCTGCGATGTGACCGAGTTGTTTATCAACAGGGCTCTCCCGCATGGATCGCGTACTATCGATCAGATGCGTCAGGCAGCCCGCTCGTGCAAGCAGAATATCGTGGAGGGTGTGAGTGACGGCACCGTTTCGGCCGAGATGTGCATCAAACTGCTCGGCGTGGCGCGCGGCTCGATAAGGGAGCTGCGCGAGGACTATGCCGACTATCTGCGGCAGCATAAGAATGAAATCTGGGCAGTTGACGATCCGCGTACCGAAAGGGTGCGCGGTTACAGTCAGAATCATTATGATCCGCGTGAATTCGTCGAAAAATGCGAGGCCCGCTCCAATGAAACAGTCGCCAACATCATGCTGACCCTGATATATCAGATCGACGCAATGCTGGCGAAAGTATTGAAAATACTCGAAGCGAGATTTGTAGCCGAAGGCGGCATCAAGGAGGCCATGAGCCGCGCCAGGCGCGAATCACGCGGCTTTTAGATGCCGGTGTAGGTAGAGGGGGAGAGGGCGCGGAGCTCGGCCTTGACGGAGGCATCGACGTCGAGCGTGTCGATGAAGTCGGCGATTGTCCCGGCGGTGATGCGGGAGTTGGTGCGCGTCAGATGTTTGAGGGTCTCGTAGGGATTGGGGTATCCCTCGCGGCGCAGGATAGTCTGGATGCCTTCGGCCACGACGGCCCATGCATTGTCGAGGTCGGCGTCGATGGCGTCGCGGTTGAGCAGCAGTTTCGACAGACCTTTGGCGGTCGACGCCATGGCTATGAGCGTGTGAGCCAGTGGCACGCCGATATTGCGCAGCACGGTCGAGTCGGTCAGGTCGCGCTGCAGGCGCGATACGGGCAGCTTCGATGCCAGGTGCTGCAGGAGGGCGTCGGCGATGCCGATGTTGCCCTCGGAATTTTCGAAATCGATGGGATTGACCTTGTGCGGCATGGCCGACGATCCGACCTCGCCTTCCTTGATGCGCTGCTTGAAGTAATTCATCGAGATGTACATCCACATGTCGCGGTCGAGGTCCATGAGGATGGTGTTGACGCGCCGCAGTGCGTCGAGGAGGGCCGCCAGATTGTCGTAGTTTGATATCTGGGTAGTGAACATCTCGCGCTCGATGCCGAGATCGTCGCGCAGGAAAGCCTCGGCGAATGCTCGCCAGTCGATGTCGGGGAAGGCAGCGTTGTGTGCGTTGAAATTACCGGTGGCGCCGCCGAACTTGCCCGAAATGCGTGCCTTGCGCACCGAAGCGAGCTGCTCGCGAAGTCGGTAGACATAGACGGCGATTTCCTTGCCCAGGCGCGTGGGCGAGGCGGGCTGTCCGTGGGTGTGGGCGAGCATGGGTATGTCGGCCCACTGTGCGGAGAGGCCGTCGAGAGTCTCGACAAGTGTCTCGGCGGCAGGCAGATAGACCTTGTGCAGCGCATCGGCTATGGACATAGGCACGGCAGTGTTGTTGATGTCCTGCGATGTAAGGCCGAAATGGATGTATTCCTTGTATGCGCCGAGGCCCATTTCATCGAAACGGCGCTTGATGAAGTATTCCACGGCCTTGACGTCGTGATTGGTCGTTTTTTCGATCTCCTTGATTTCGAGCGCATCGGCCTCCGAAAAGTCGGTATATACGGCTTCAAGGGCCCTGAGGGGGCCTTCGCCGACTGAAGCGAGCGCCGGCAGGGGAATCCGCGCCAGCGCCGTAAAATACTTGATCTCGACTTCCACACGGTAGCGTATGAGTCCGAATTCTGAGAAATAAGGAGCAAGCGACTCGCATTTCGAGCGGTAGCGTCCGTCGACAGGCGAGATGGCGGTCAGGGTGGTCAGTTCCATGGAAACTCTGTTGTTTTACGTTTTTAACTGCGGCAAAGTTACGGATTTTTTCCGACACGGCCAAGCGGAGGATGTCACTGACCGCGCAGCATGTCGGCGCGGATGATGGCCGACGAAGCCCGGGGAGCCGCGAGGACAGAGCGGAGCAGAGCCGGGTCGGCGCCGACGGTGTCGCCGGCCACATAGCCGGTGTTGTCGACGGCCCATCGAGGCGCGCGGGGACGCAGGGCCGAGTAGCCCATGCCGGGGAAGACGTCGGGCTCGCCCCAGAGCCCCATAAGGTCGAGCACGGTTGAATAAACGTCAACCTGGCCCATAACATCGGCGCGGCGGCCGGCCACAGGCGAGTTGATCACGATCATGGGCACGTAGGGTTCGGCGTCGACCAGGGCGGCAATGGCGGCCGAGTGGCGGCGCATGCCGTCGCGCATGGAGGCGAGAGCCTCGTGGTCGCCGACAACCACGATCATGGTGGAATCGGCGTCGGGGCGCCCGCGCAGGTAGTCGATATAGTCGCCCAGAGAGCGGTCGACGTAGCCAATGACCTCGATATAGTCGTCGAGGCGGTCGGGATAGTCGGCCTTGAGATCGAGTGTGACGAAGCTGGCCGGAATCTGGAATGGAAAATGACTTGAATAAGTGACAGTCTCGACGAAAGCTGTCTCTCCGACGGGCCATAGCTCGCCACGCTCCATCTTCGCGGCCGCCTGCCGCAGGAAGCTGCCGTCGGAAGGCATGCCCTTGTGGCCGAGCCACTCGGAGCAGTCCCAGTCATCGCGGAACCGGGTGACGTCGAAACCGTACTGACGCATCATGGGAGCCTGGTTCCAGGTGGTAGGGCGGTCGCCGATCAGGAAGTACGACTTCGCACCGCGGTGCGCGGCAAGGGCCCGGCGCAGATGCGGATATGTGTGGTCGGGGAAGCGCATGGAGTAGACATAGTCGGTGGTGGGATGAAGCCCGACTGTCATGAGCAGCTGTCCGTCGGCACTTCGGCCGGGGCCTACCTGCGAGAGGACGCGGCGCGCCATCCATGTGGTGGCGGAGTCGGCGAGCAGAGCATTGAGCCGCGGCGTGATCTCCCGACCTTCGACCCGGGCGCCTACGGGCCACGCTTCGAGCGATTCGACGATGATCAGGACCAGGTTGCGGGGAATATAGCGGCGGCTGACGGTGTCGGCGAGCATGGTGCGCCGGAGGCTGTCGGACTCGGCGAGCCAGCGCCGGGCGGCAGCCTTCTCGGGCTCGCCGACGGGGCGGTTGCTTTCGAGCGCGTCGGCCAGGATGCTGACCGGCAGCGTGAAGACCACAGGCGTGGTCGAACGGTAGTAACATTCGCCCTTCAGGTGCTCGAAAAATGCGAAAGTACCGCCGCGATGGAGCGGCACGACGATGCAGAGCGCCACGAAAGCGCCGAGCGTGGGCCAGTAGGCCCGGCGCCCCGGGGGCAGGGGGCCGCGGCCCATGAGCCAGACAGTGACGGCGGTGATGACGATGAACAGGGCGTCGGCGGCACGGAGCGAATGGCGGATGGATTCGCCGAATTCGGCCACGTTGGACACCAGCAGGTAGCTCGCCGGAGGTATTGGCATGAAATACGTGCGGACGTACATCAGATTGGCCACGCAGAGGCAGTCGAACAGCGCCAGGAGCAAGGCCATCGGCCACCGCGGGCGGCAGAAGGCGGCCGGAAGCGCAAGCAGCAGGGCAAGCGCACCGGCGTAGAGGTACGCGCATACGGAACTCATGCCTCGGAACGATGTCGCCATGCTCCAGTCGATGTCGAACCACAGCACAGTGGCGAAAGCGCCGGCGGCCGCCACCGCGAAGCGACGTGTCCACAGCCCCGCCGGAAAAATACGTTGCCAAATATTTTTGAAGTTAATCATCTGTCATATTAGATTTAGTGGGGGCTGTTGCATAACCCCACACATGTAGGGATGCTCCCTGGAGCATCCGATCTCAAAACGTTGAGTGTGAGCGGATGCACGAGCGTGCATCCCTACAAGTATGATGGTATTTTAGGTTCTGTCTCACCCCGGGTTAAGAACCGTACCGCCTGCTCCGCAGGCTCTTACAGCTGTAGTTATTTTCCATACTTATCGTAAATATCGCTCACGACCAGGGAGGCGAGGGTGAGGCCGAAGATGGCGGTGGTGTGCATGAAGGTGCCGTTGACGCCGGCGGGGCCGTCGGCCCGGTGGGCGACGGTCTCGGGCGAGTAGACGCACTTGAATTTGCGCGACGGACGGACGCCCGTCTTCTTGAAGCGGTTGCGCAGGGCGCGTGCCAGCGGACAGCCCGTCACCTTCCAGAACTCGGCCACGGCGATGCGGCCCGGGTCGAGCTTACGCGCGGCACCCATCGACGAGTAGAGCCGCGCGCGCGAGCGGCAGGCATTGAGGATCAGCAGGGCCTTGGAGGGCAAGTCGTCGATGGCGTCGATGACGTAGTCGAAGGCATCGAGATCGAAGTCCGGGGCCGTGTCGGCGTCGTAGCGCCCGCAGACTGCCGTAACCTGCAGCTCGGGGTTGATATCGGCCAGACGCCGGGCGAGGACGTCGACCTTAGGCTGCCCGACGGTGGTGAGGGTGGCCGGCAGCTGGCGGTTGATGTTTGACACGTCGACGAGGTCGCTGTCGACGAGGGTGATGCGGCCGATACCGGTGCGGACCAGGGCCTCGGCACACCATGATCCGACGCCGCCGACGCCGATGACGGCCACTGCGACACCGTGCCGCATGGCCGCCATCATTTCGTCGCCGCACAGCAGGCGCGTGCGCCGGAAGATATCGTCGTAAGCGGGGATCATAGATCCTCCTCGATCGAGAAGGGATCGTCGGCGAGGTCGTCGTCGAGGTCTGTGGCAGCCTCGGGGTCAGCGGGGGCCTCGGCAGCGGGAGCCTCGGCGCCGGCGGCCTTGCGCGGAGTCTTCAGACGCGGAGTGCGCTCGGTGGACTTCATGGCCTCGGTGATCTTGGCGGCGATCTCCTCGAAGAGTTCGGGATTGTCGGCCAGGACGAGCTTGGCGGCTTCGCGGCCCTGGGCGAGCTTGCTGCCGTTGTAGCTGAACCATGCGCCGCTCTTGGCGATGATGCCGTACTCGACGCCGAGGTCCACGAGTTCGCCTGTCTGCGAGATGCCCTCGCCGAACATGATGTCGAATTCGGCGCGCTTGAATGGAGGAGCCACCTTGTTCTTGACGACCTTGACGAGCGCGCGGCGGCCGAGGACTTCCTCGCCGTTCTTGATCGATGCGCGCGAGCGGATGTCGAGTCGGACGGATGAGTAGAACTTCAGGGCGTTGCCTCCGGTAGTGGTCTCAGCGGGGCCGAACATGACGCCAATCTTCTCGCGCAGCTGGTTGATGAAGATGCAGCAGGTGTTGGTGCGGGCGATTGCGCCGGTGAGTTTGCGCATGGCCTGCGACATGAGGCGCGCCTGGAGGCCGACGTTGCGGTCGCCCATCTCGCCCTCGATCTCGTTCTTGGGCGTAAGTGCAGCGACGGAGTCGATGACCAGAATGTCGATTGCCGAGGAGCGGATGAGCTGCTCGGCGATCTCGAGGGCCTGTTCGCCGTTGTCGGGCTGTGCCATGAGCAGGTTGTCGATGTCGACGCCGAGCGACTGTGCGTAGAAGCGGTCGAAAGCATGCTCAGCGTCGATGATGGCTGCGATGCCGCCCATCTTCTGCGCCTCGGCAATGGCGTGGATGGCCAGTGTGGTCTTGCCCGACGATTCGGGGCCGTAGATCTCGATGATACGCCCGCGGGGATAGCCTCCGACGCCGAGGGCGTAGTTGAGTCCGACGGAGCCGGTGGGGATGACTTCGATGTCCTCGATGGAGTCGTCGCCGAGTTTCATGACGGCCCCGCGGCCGAAGTCCTTTTCGATTTTGCCCAGAGCCTGGGCGAGGGCCTCGCGCTTGGCGGCCATGGGGTCGGCGACGGCGCCCTTTTTAGTCTTTTTTTCTGTTGCCATATCGTTTTTACGTTTTTAGAGATTCTTTATCCGTTAAATTTTGTGCGTCAGAGCTTTGTTTTTCGTTGACGTTGCAAAGTTAATACCTCTGTTGAGTAATTTTGCTACACATCACAGTTAACAAGCGTTAAATAAACACTAATTTTTACCGCTTTCCGAACCAATCGGTGCGAACCGTGTTGTAATAGTACATAGCAAAATTACTTTTTCCATTGCAAGAAATGTGATAATGATTGGTTTATTATCTGATGTGGAGACGCCGGGAGGCATCTCCACATTAGGTATATATACGTGTCATCTGTCGGGGGTGACCTTTCCGCGGAGGCGCAGGGTGACGCGCTGCGACGAACGAGCCTTTGCGCCACGGTAGCGCACCTTGATGTCCTTGTTGACAGAGCCGACCTGCCCCTTGGGTGTAAAGGTGATCTTGATGACGCCGGTGTGGCCCGGAGCGACGGGCTCGACGGGGTAGACCGGGCGGGTGCATCCGCAGCCGGTCGACACGCTCAGCACGGCGACGGGTTCGTCGGAAGTGTTGGTGAATACGAATTCATGCACGACCGGAGCGGACGACTCCGTGACGGTGCCGAAGTCGAACGACTTCTCGGAGAATGTCAGGATGTCCTTTTTTGCGGCAGAGGGAAGCGCCACGGCCACCAGCAGGAGAATGGCAGCGGCCGCGAGCCTGTTTATGAGTGATTTTGCTTTATTTTTCATTCTGAGAGCTGAAATAACGTTGAAGTACGTCGCGGGCAGCCAGGAAGGAGCTGCGGCGGTTGTTCTCGACGTCGCGGTCGAGCCTTACGAGCATGGCGGCGATGTCCGGGTCGTTGTAGAAATTGGATTTGAGCTGTTCATCGATTGTCTCGTACATCCAGTAGCGGGCCTGCTGGCGGCGCCGGCGTTCGAAGTAGCCGTTTTCGGTCACGAAGGCGAAATAGCGGTCGATCATGTCCCATACCTCGTCGATACCCAGCTCGTAGTAGCCCGAATAGCAGAGCACTTCGGGCTTCCAGCCCGAAGCGGCGGCCGGGAAGAGCTGCAGGGCGCTGCGGAACTGGGCCTGGGCGAGCTGAGCGCGGTGGATGTTGTCGCCGTCGGCCTTGTTGATGACGATGCCGTCGGCCATCTCCATGATGCCGCGCTTGATGCCCTGGAGCTCGTCGCCGGTGCCGGCGAGCTGTATGAGCAGGAAGAAGTCGACCATGGAGTGGACTGCCGTCTCGCTCTGACCGACGCCGACGGTCTCGACGAAAATGTTGTCGTATCCGGCAGCCTCGCAGAGGACGATTGTCTCGCGGGTCTTGCGCGCCACTCCGCCGAGACTGCCAGCCGACGGGCTGGGGCGGATGAAAGCGTTTTCGCTGACGGCCAGGCGCTCCATGCGGGTCTTGTCGCCGAGGATTGAGCCGCGGGTTATCTCGCTGGATGGATCGATGGCCAGCACGGCGAGCTTCGATCCCGGGCGGCGGAGCACGTGCAGGCCGAAGACGTCGATCGAGGTGCTCTTGCCGGCTCCGGGGACGCCCGTGAGGCCGATACGGCGTGAACGGCCCGAGTAGGGCAGACACTTCTCGATGACTTCCTGGGCGCGGGCATAGTGGTCGGGGGCTGTGGACTCGACCAGCGTGACGGCGCGCGACAGCATGGTGATGTCGCCCTTCAGTATGCCTTCAACCAGCTCGCCGCTCTCGGGCAGAGGCTTGCGGCGGCCGCGGCGCTGCAGGTAGGGGTTCACGATCGGAGGCTGGCTGACGCCGCTGTTGACGGTCAGGCCGGTGTATTGCGAGTCGTTTTCGGGGTGTTCCATAGCTTCGGATACAATGTGAAGGGATCAGCTGCGCGTCTGGCCTGATCCGGTGATGAGGTATTTGTAGGTGGTGAGTTCGGGGAGAGCCATCGGGCCGCGGGCGTGGAGCTTCTGGGTGGAGATGCCGATCTCGGCGCCGAAGCCGAACTGTCCGCCGTCGGTGAATGCCGTCGACACGTTGGCGTAGACGCATGCCGCGTCGACCTCACTCAGGAAGAGTCGGCTGGCGTCGGCATTCTCGGCCACGATGCATTCGCTGTGGTGCGAGCCGTAGCGACCGATGAAGTCGAGTGCCTCGCCGATGTCGGCGACAGTACGGACAGTGAGCTTATAGTCGAGCCATTCGCGGCCGAAATCGCCCTCGGATGCCGGCACAAGGCGGGGATAGGAGCCGTCGAGGGCGGCGAATGCCTCGGCGTCGGCGTGGATCTCGACCCCCTTGTCGGCCAGGGGAAAGCATACTGCGGGTAGGACAGCCAACCGGCTGCGGTCGACGATGAGGCAGTCGAGCGCGTTGCACACGCTCACGCGCCGGGTCTTGGCGTTGAGGACAATGTCGCGGCATGTAGCAATGTCGCCGGAGGAGTGGAAGTAGGTGTGGCAGACGCCCGCGCCGGTCTCGATGACGGGCACACGGGCGTTGTCGCGGACGTAGTCGATCAGGCGACGGCTGCCGCGGGGGATGATCAGGTCGACCAGGCCGCGGGCGTGCAGCAGCGTGTCGGTGGCCTCGTGCCCCTCGAGCATCACGGCGGCGTCGGGGTCGATGCCATGGTCGGCCAGGACAGCGCGGATTAGTCCGACAGAGGCACGGCAGGTGCCGGCGGCTTCGTGGCCGCCCTTGAGCACACAGGCGCTGCCGGCCTTGAAGCAGAGGGCGAAGACGTCGAATGCGACATTGGGACGCGACTCGAAAATGACGCCGATGACGCCGAACGGAACGGAGACCTTGCGGATGAGCATACCGTTGGGGCGCACGGTGCTGGACAGCACCCGGCCCAGAGGCGACGGCAGGGCGGCTACCTGACGGAGGCCGTCGGCGATGCCGGCGATTCGGGCAGGGGTAAGCAGCAGGCGGTCGGCCTTGGGGTCGGCCGGATCGATGCGGGCCATATCGGCGGCATTGGCCCCGAGTACGGTATCGGCCTCGGCCGTGAGGCGGTCGGCCAGATCGGAGAGCACGGCGTTGACAGTGTCGGCCGACAGGCGCGCCGTCTCCTTCGAAGCGCGCCGGGCTGCCTCGAGCAGCGCATCGGCCTGTGTATTTTCGGTTTTTTTCATCAGAGTTCGTTAATATAGAGATAATCGGCATGAACGAGCGGGCGACCGCCGGACTGCCCGGCGCGGCTGCGTGCCTCGTCGGCCGAAGCGGCGGCGCGCCCCCAGGCCACGGCGAGCCCGTCGGGGTCGCGTACGGCCACTATGTCGCCGGCGGCAAAGTCGCCCGCGACTTCGGTGACACCGACGGCGAGCAGACTGGTGCCCGGGCGGCGGCGGAGGGTCGCAGCGGCGTCGGCCTTGAGAGTGAGCGATCCCTTGGCGAATGAGCAGCTGTTGGCGATCCAGCGCTTGAGGCTCGACTGCGGCTTCTCGGCGGCCTCGAAGCGCGTGGCGGGCACGTCGGCGGCACGCAGAAGCAGGTCGGGAAGTATGTCGGGGCGTTTTCCATTGGCTATGATGACCTCGATGCCTGCGTCGGCGACCTTTCGGGCAATGCGGTATTTGGTGGTCATGCCGCCTCGGCCGAGGCCCGAGCGAGCGGAGGTGATGCAGGCCGACAGATCGTCGCCCGGGGCCACGCGGCCGATAAGACGCGAGGACGGGTCGGCGGGATCGCCGGTGAAGACGCCGTCGATATTGCTAAGGATTACGAGGCAGTCGCAGTTCATCATCATGGCCAGGAGGCCCGAAAGCTCGTCGTTGTCGGTGAACATCAGCTCGGTGACAGAGACGGTGTCGTTCTCGTTGACTACGGGGACGACGCCCTCGCGGAGCATGACCTCCATGCAGTTCTGCTGGTTGAGGTAGTGGTGGCGGGTGGCGAAGTTCTCCTTGGTGGTGAGGACCTGACCGCACACGATGTCGTGCTCGCGGAAGAGCTGTACGTAGCGGTTGATGAGCTTGGCCTGGCCGACCGCGCTGAAGAGCTGTCGCTGCGACACGCTGTCGAGGTGATGCGTGACCGATTCGGCGAGCTGGCTCCGGCCGGCGGCGACGGCGCCGGATGATATGACGATGACCTCGATGCCGGCGGCGCGGAGCTCGGCGACCTGGTCGACCAGAGCGCTCATGCGCGTGACGTCGAGGCGGCGGTCCTTGCGGGAGAGCACGTTGCTGCCTATTTTCACGGCTATGCGCCTGGGGTGTGACTGCTGTTCCATTTTTTGTGAAGGAATACTGGGAATCGTGTTGATCAGCGCAGGTTGAGGGCGTGGACGAATTCGCGGAAGTTCTCGTGATGCTCGAGCATATGCGCCAGCACCTGCTTTTCGGGCCAGAACCGCGGCGACGGGCCTTCGTTGCTGACGTCGATTCCGAATGCGAAGTCATCGTTGCCGAGGGCGTCGCGCACTGAAGCGAGAATGGCGGCCATGTTCTCGCGGATCTTGTTGGCCTCGATGTCGCTGCCTACCCGAGCCGAATATTTGCCGTCCGGGGCCGGTTGCGGGCAGCAGGTGGTCATGACGTTGACCAGGGCGTGCTCGCGGCCGTTGGCCTCGATGAATGCCTGCCATGCGGCCGCCACCTGTTCAGGGGTGAAGGGTGCGACACGGCGTTCGCGCGCTGCCGCCGGGCCGGGAGCCTGCTGCCTCGGACCCGACATCGACAGGCGCCCGACGCGCATCGTCGGGCCGGCGGCCATTGGACGGTGTGCGGGACCGGCAGCGCTGCGCGCGCCCATGGCGGCCTGAGCGGCCATGCTGTGCGGGCCGGCTGCAGGCGCCGGAGCGGCGTAGGGTGCCGGGGGCTCGGCGGTGCCCTGCGTGTGATTTGCTGACGGCGCGGGCGCCGCAGGTGCCGCAGGTGCGGTGGCCTGCGCCCCCTGCGGCTTATCGATCTGTTTCAGATGCCCCTCTCCCCGGCCACTGTCATCGGGCGAGGGGCTTAAAAGTTGGGAGATCTTGATCAAGGTCAGTTCGACGAGCATCTGCTTGTTCGACGACTGGCGGTAGTTGAGGTCGGCGTCGTTGCACAGGCTCATGGCACGGTACAGGAAATCGGGGGTGACACGGGCGGCGGTTGCGGCCAGGGCCGAGCGCACGTCATCGGGCTCGTCGATCAGGGGCAGCGTCGACGGGGCACCCGCCAGCATCAGGCGGCGCATGTACTCGCCCAGGCCATTAAGGAAGAACTGCCCGTCAAAGCCCTTGTCGCGGATCTCGTGGAAGACCAACAGCGCGCCCGGTATGTCGCCACGTATCATGCAGTCGGTGAGCCGGTCGTAGTAGCTGTTGTCGAGGACGTTGAGGCTGGCAATAGTGTCGGCGTAGGTGATGTTGCCTCGCGATGAGGCGGCCACCTGGTCGAAGATCGACAGTGCGTCGCGCATGGCTCCGTCGGCCAGCCGCGCTATCACGTTCAGTGCCGACAGCTCGGCCGTGATGCCCTCGTTCTGAGCAACCTTCTGCAGGTGAGCCACCATATCGGGAATGGTGATGCGGCTGAAGTCGTAGATCTGGCAACGCGACAGGATGGTAGGAATGATCTTGTGCTTCTCGGTGGTGGCGAGGATGAAAATCACGTACGACGGAGGCTCCTCGAGGGTCTTGAGGAAGGCGTTGAACGCCGCGGCCGACAGCATGTGCACCTCATCGATGATGAACACGCGGTAGCGCCCGTGTGTCGGAGGCACCTGCACCTGGTCGATGACCTGCTTGATGTCGTCGATGCCGTTGTGCGAGGCGGCGTCGAGCTCGATGATGTTCATCGAGTTGCCGTCGTTGAAGGCGCGGCACGAGTCGCACTCGTTGCACGCCTCGCCGTCGGCCGACAGATTGCTGCAGTTGATCGTCTTGGCGAAGATGCGCGCGCACGACGTCTTGCCCACTCCGCGACTACCGCAGAACAGGTAGGCATGGGCCAGGCGGTCGGTGGCTATGGCGTTTTTGAGAGTGGCGGTCAGCGCGCTCTGTCCGACCACCGTCGCGAACGACGACGGCCTGTACTTACGCGCCGATACAATATATTGTTCCATACGGCAAAGTTAGCAAATCTCCCCCTACCAGCCAACCCTCCGTCCCATAAAAAATTGAAAAATCCCACAACCTCCGCCGAAATGGGTTCGTCTGACAAATCTCAGGCGATTTTGCCGGTTTCGATTTCGGATTTCAGAAATTGGAATATATATACGGCTCCCTGATAGTAGAGTCCGCATTCGGGGTCATTCAGCTTGGCAAATGTCTCCGACGAATATAGCTCGTCGAGAGCGCGCTGCATATCCCAGCCATAGCTGACCATCAGCATTTCGGTCAGTTCTGCGGCAAGACATTCTATCTGAAACTGTATGTCCTGACTCATAGTTCGGCACGCTTTAAAAGTTCTAAGGCACGGGGCGTGCCGAAAAAGTACTGCACGGCGTGGTCACCTTTGAATTTCAATTCCTTGACCAGTCCCGAAGCAGAAATATATCCCATTGTGTATCGCCGTATCTGCACACCTACTGTATCGTCGGCGATCGGGCCTATCACTATGTCATAGGGATGTGCGGGAATGTCCGAATTATTCTTTCGGTTCATAACCACAAATTCTGCCCATTCCTCCGTGTACTCAGGGAACATCTTGATTTTCAAGCCCGATTTCTCGGCAAGTGCTTCATCATAATCGAAGGTTGACAAAATGGGACTGCCTTCGCCAAGAAATGTGGTTGTGCGGACAGCCATCGCCATTGCCTGAATAGGATCGTCATTTAGATAAAAGCCTTGTCCGAAATCCTTTCCGCGTTTGCTGCGCGAAAGATCAATCCGGTCTATCGCGACGTTCGAGCCGTGATACAGGCGGATCATACCTTGCCTCCTTCCCGTCTGCAGATGACCTGAAGATCGGCCACGGCATCATCAATGGACATTGTGTGCTCGGCGGCGTAGCAGTTGAGCAGGAAATCTATACCCGTGAAGCGCCGCAGGTAGGCATAGGCCTGAGGATTGGTGAGCTGATATCGCTGGGCGAAGGCCCCGACGCAAGCCACCACATACTCTATTCTGTCAAATATTTCCTTTCTGTCCATATTATCCATTTCTAATGCCTATAACGCATTGTCCAACCGCAAAGTTAGCAAATCTCCCCCTACCAGCCAACCCTCCGTCCCATAAAAAATCGAAAAACGCGCGAAAGGGCTTTTGGCGCAGGCTGGAAAGCCTGCCTTCCCGAGTCACAAAGATGTTACATATGGGTGGCGATTTGATGGATTTTCAGTGGTTGTAACAATGGTGTAACATTTTGCATCAATTTTAATAGCTTGAATATTAATATTTTGAAATGTATTTTGCAGAAAGTTT
>ERZ1673743.1955-NODE-1955-length-19833-cov-9.101173_pt1 | contig 19833 bp, 13 predicted proteins | sample MGYA00580197_ERZ1673743 | MGnify/ENA primary metagenome ERZ1673743 (study PRJEB41218, sample SAMN15661795) | gut metagenome | host: Homo sapiens | place: Canada: London | collected 2015-08-20/2019-03-30 | study: EMG produced TPA metagenomics assembly of... | reverse complement strand
CTTTCCTTTTAGTATCTCCAGTGATAAACCATCTATTCTTCTTGCTTTTTGGGATTTTTTATGGTATGATAGACGTAGAGAGATAGAAAAGAATAGAAAGGAGCATGTTACATGATTCGAATTGCAGTAGTGGATGATGTTTGTGAGGTGTGTGCCCAATTAGAAAAATATCTTCTCCAGCTTTCAGATAAATACAATCAAAAAATTGAAGTAGAACCATTTTATTCTGGGGAAAGTATTTGCAATGCTTTGGAAAAGCACGATAGTTATGATTTAATTTTTTTAGATATCGAGTTAGATCAAATTAGCGGTATTGATGTTGGAAAATTTATTCGAGATACCTTGGAAGATGAACTTCAATTATTGGTATATATTTCAGCAAATTCTCAGTATAGCTTACAATTACATCAAATGCATCCATTGGACTTTTTGATCAAGGAAATTCAATTTTCTGATGTTGATAAAATTTTTAAAAAGTTTTTGAAATTGCAGAAAAAGTGGTCAGACGTATTTGAATATAAATATGGGCATGATAGTATGATGGTAAAGGTAAAAAATATTCGATATCTGAAAGTAGAAAATAGAATGATCACGATATTTTTAAAGGGATCTGATAATTTGCCTTTTAGTGAAAATGCAGAACATAAAGGTCAATATTATGGTACATTGCAGGAAGCTTACGAAAAGCAATTGAAACAGCATGGATTCTTGTATCTACATAAAGCCTACCTTGTAAATTCTGAATATATAGCAACATATGAGTACCATCAAGTCATTCTGACAGATCATACAATCATCCCAATCGGCTCTTCCAAACGAAAGGAGATAAGGCTTTTGCAAATGCAAATGTGTGATAAAATGGAGAAAGGAGACATTTAATTGGTGAACACCTTAAATATTGTTTATGTGATGCTTCAATTTTTTGCGATGTTCTATATTCAAAAATACATGTCGACTTTTTTTCAAGAAGTAAAGACAAGAAAGTCAGTTTATATACTTTCTCATTTCATTTACCCTATTCTCGTTAGTACACTGTATTTTTTATGGAATATTCCATTGATTAATTTACTGGGAAACATTGTTGCGTTGTTTATAATTACATGTAATTATAAGGCGAATATTTTGAAAAAAATCGCCTGTGCTGTATTTTTATATGTATTCATGTTACTTGTTGAGGTCGGTGTAGCCGTTTCAACAGGATATCTTGGAATTTCATCTCTTACACATGGAACTTACGCAAAACCAAGCGGTATGATCGTAGTTTCTATTATTCTATTTGCGGTTTCTTTAATTTTTCAGAATGTAAAAACGATAAAGAAAAATGAAACTGTAAAAATTGAAGAATGGATTGCAATCATTACAGTCCCAATTGCATCAATTTACATCTTAATACACACATTGGATTATGATGATATAGAACAATCTGTTGCCATTAGTTCAGTAGCAGCTACCCTTATTATTAACGTAATTGTATTTCATCTATATACAGTACTTTCTAAAACATATCAAGAAAAATTAGACTCTGCTATGTATGAGCAAGAAATGACATATTACTTTAATCAGTGCACCTATATGGCAAAAAATGAAGAGAAAACACTTCGCTTAAAACATGATATGAAAAATCATCTTCTGGCATTATCTGAGTATTTTAAGGCATGCAACTCAGAGCAAGGAGAAAAATATATATCAAATTTAATTGGAGAAGAATTAGAGGGACAAAAGAATTGGAGTAATACAGGAAATATTATCGTGGACAGTATACTGAACTTTAAGCTGAATGAAGCAGAAAATAAAGGTGTAAATGTTTATGCAGATATCTCTGTACCGAATAACTTAGAAATGGATGCTCCGGATATCACGGTGATTATCGGAAATTTGCTAGATAATGCCCTACAAGCAGTAGAAAAGCTTCCAAGTCCCTTGAGAAAAATCTTGGTTTTACTGAAGTACGATAAAGGCAGGTTATTTATTAAGGTCGAAAATTCTTTTGATGGAAAGGTGAAAAAGAAAGATGGTCATATTGAAACAATGAAATCGGAAATCGGACATGGGTATGGACTAAAAAATGTGGAAAGAATTGTTGAAAAATATGAGGGCTGTTTGCAATACTCGTATGATGCTGATATGTTTCAAACGAAGTGTATGCTGTATGTCAAAGAAAATGTTTTAGTATAACAGAGATAAAAAGCGGATGCATAAGATGTATCCGCTTTTTTTAGCCAGTTACAACGAGAAAATGCACGTTCACAACAAAAACCAGCACAGAGTGTAATTTTGTGCTATAATGTGACACGAAAAGAAGAGATGCTTATGTACCATCTTCTTTTTAACAAAGTGTACAGTGGTAAATCGATGTATGACCTTACATTTAAGGTTGAGTTGTTTTCAATTATATGCTGGATTTTTTTCTTATTTTATGGTATGATAGAGATAATTCAATCATGAGAAACCACTGTGCTAAGGTGCTGATATCTGTTGTTTATGGAGAGGGTGGTTTGATTGATTGTATAAAATAATTTCGAAGAAATATATGTACGGTTAAAATAGTACATTGGAGGTTTTATTATGGCATTCGTAAACGCATATTTAACAGACGAAGATAAGAAATTCATTTCTTCCTTTGAATTTCATAATCCAATTGGAAGAATAAACGAATTAGCACGTATTCCTGAAAAGTGGTCAATTGATAAGGAGAATAATTACTATCTTATATGTTTAGGAGGACAAGGCGAACTTGATAGTGAATATCCTCCTAATTATTATAAGTTAATAGTTAATACCGATGTTATTGATATCAAAGCCAGATATAAAACTGTAGGTAATGGAAAAACAGGAATAAAAATTACATGGAAGATTGAAAGTATTGTTGTTAATTCGAAAAATACTGATATCGATATACAACAAATAGCTAAGCTGGCACTTGAATCATATGGAAACATTCATTTTGGAGGACATATTATTTGTAGTGAATTTATGAGGTTACCAATCCCTCATTATTTGAAAGGAGAATAATAGTGGATAAATTATTAGATTTTCTGGATGGATGGATTGAAAGAAACGGCACACTTAATTCATCGGATACCGATACATTGAAGAAATTTATGACAGGGTTAGGTTCGGAAATTGATAGCTTGTCTGTTTCACCGCCTGCAGGTTCAAAAAGATTAATATTGTATGGTGGTTGGAATGGAGATGTACCAATGTGGCAAATTGCCGAGAGTGCTGCTAACTCTGGACAAGGGTATTATTATATCTCTCAAACAGAAGCTGGAAGTGTATTAAATGATGATGCAGTAAAAGCGAAAATCAATGAAATATGTGATTATGATAGCGATTTATACGATAAAATTTTTGGAAATCCTGTAAATGGCACTCGAAATGCATATGTGGTAGATGGGGAACTATCAATAAATGATAGAGTATCAAAAAGACTTGCGCAAAATGCATCAGGTGACGTTACAATATGGGCTCCAGATTGTCCAACAAATAAGGTTTTATCAGATACAGAATTACGATCTGTTTTAACAAATGATAATATAACCAGTATCAATGGAATTCCCAAACAGACATTTGTAGATACATATAAGAAAATTTCAGGTGGTTCGTTTGAAAGTGATCCTGTTAAGTTGAATCAAAACATTTTGGATCAAGTTTTTTCTGAAATAAAACAAACTCGAACAGCAGAGTATTTTGATAATGTTAAAACTTTCTATGATGTAGACGGTAAGGTTATTGGTGCTGATACGTCGAAATTAGTAGGTGGAAATGAAATCATAAAGCCTTCAAATGCTGTCTTTGAAACAACAATAGGAGAAAGAAGACAATTCAAGTCAAATACGGAACTTTCCAATATATGTTCAGATTTTAACAAGCTAAGTGATCTCGAAAAGATTCAATTAGGTCAACTTGAATTGGATAGTCGAAATTACAATGTTTCAAAAATTAAAGACTCTTTTTCACAATATCCATCTGATATTGCTTCAAAAGTAAAGATTTATTACAATGAAAAAGGTGTCGTTGTTGGAATTGACACGTCTAGCATTACCGGAACAACAGCAATGAGCAAACCAAGTGATGCTATTTTTGAGACAAGCGTTTATGACAATACACTCTTCATGCATGATGATACTATTGGTCTTCTTTGTCCTCAGTATGGTGCGTTGAATGATTTTGAAAAAATGCAGCTAAAGCAACTCGAATTGGACAGCAATATGACTGATACATCTAAGATGCAGAATGCATTTGCACAGTATTCTTCGGATGCAGTCGATAAAATCAAAGTGTATTATAACGCAGATGGGTCTGTGGCGGGAATTGACATATCAAGCATCAAAAGTGGAACGGCTGCAATGAATAAGCCAAGCACTTCGGTGTTTGAGGCAACTATAGGAGAAACTCGTTCTTTCTTATCTGATACAGATATGGCTGGCAAATACTCTGATTATGATTCAATGTCTAATCTTGATAAATTAAGGGCGAGAAAAGGTGCAAGCATTTATGCTTCAATTGGAGTAGATGATTTAAGTACCATCTCTTCAAGTAAAAATTTAGCAGCACATCTTGCTAAAGTTGGACAAAATCCAAGTGAACTTGACAATGTTAAGGTCACAATTGGCGACGATGCTAAGATTACACATGTAGATATTTCAGGAAACAGTACCGGCGATTTACCGAATACAATGTCTGCTTCAAAGTACAAAGAGATTATTGATATTCCTGATGATGCAATTCGTGCTAATGTCCCAGATTTTGATACACGAACCAGCATAGAGAAATTTTCTCTTAAGGCACAAAATTGTGAATTTGAAGATGTAGCGAAGTTAGTAAAGGATGTACCACTTACTGATTTAGAGAAGAGCAATTATGCTGCAAAAATCGGTAAAAAAGTGGATGATCTTACAGATATTGACCTTACCAATATGAAACTTGGTAAAGCCATGGCGAATGGAGATACACATCTTCATAATTCACTCCTTTCAAAGCTTGATAATTTTAAGGCATTTAATAAAATTGCAAAGGCAGCACCGTATATTGGTACAGCGTTTGAAATTCTCCAATTAGGCATTGCTGCATATGATGTAAAAAATACTTATGATGTCAGTGGCTTTGATGATGCTGTAGTTGTTGCTACAGAACACCTTGCTTCTATTGGAACTGATCTATTATTTGACTTGGGAGCTGATGCGTTAACAGTTGTTTGTCCTCCTGCCGGAATTATTTTACAGGCCATTGACTTTTTAAGTGGCGGTGCAATATCTGGAGTTCTTTCGGATACAGCTGTTACTGTTGTTGATTTAATTTCTGGCAAATTAATAGCTGGTAGTGACGGAAATGATGAGCTGCAGGGCAATTCATTGGCTAATACCATATTTGGCGCTGGCGGTGATGATGTAATTAACGGTGCTAGTGATAATGACTTCTTATACGGCGAAGATGGCGACGATACAATCCATGGTGATGCCGGTGATGACATAATTTATGGTGACTTAGATTATGATTTCTTCTTTGATCCATTTGATGGCAACAACGAATATGTTGGAAATGATCATTTGTATGGTGATGATGGTGAAGATTATATCTATGGCGGCGGCGGCGATGACGAGATTGAAGGTGGCAATGATAATGACTATCTCTTTGGCGAAGATGGTATAGATACAATTTCCGGTGATGCTGGTAATGATTACATTGAAGGTGGAACTGGTAATGATATCATTCATGGTGGCACTGAAAATGATATAATATATGGTGGCATTCGAGACGAAAATAGCGATATTGGAATGAGCGATAATAGCATTTTGTCTGGAGATGACGAATTATATGGTGATTCTGGCGACGACTATATCTTTGGTGGAGACGGAAAAGATACCATTTATGGCGGAGAAGATAATGATTATCTTTTTGGTGAAGATGGAGAAGATACCATTTCCGGTGATTCTGGAAATGATTACATTGAAGGCGGGAAGGACAACGACGAACTCCACGGTGGAGCTGGAGATGATGTCATTTTCGGTGGCATCAGAGATACTGCCAGTGAAACTTTAGCTAGTGATGATAGTGTGGCATCCGGCAATGATGAAATCTATGGAGATGAAGGAAATGATATCATATTCGGCGGCGATGGTGATGACGAAATTCACGGTGGCGATGACAATGACGAACTCTTCGGTAACGAAGGTGATGACACAATCTATGGCGATGCTGGTGATGATTATTTAGAAGGTGGAAATGGCAACAATCATATGTATGGCGGTGACGGCGAAGATGTGTTTGTCGGCGGCGAAGATACCGACTATATGTATGGTGAAGATGGCAATGATGTTTTCCACGGCGGAAATGGCCCGAATTATATGTATGGCGGAGATGGTGATGATAACTTTACCGGCGGTGAAGGCTACGATTACATCAAAGGCGGTACAGGCGATGACACGATGAATGGCGGTAACGGCTATAACGAAATGTATGGCGGCGAAGGAATCGATCACATCTATGGTGGTAATGACAACGACTACATCGACGGCGGCGTAGATGATGACCATCTTTATGGCGGAAATGGTAACAATGAAATTTATGGCCGTGAAGGAAATGATAATATTACTGACGGCGACGATGCAAGTTATATTGAAGCTGGTGAAGGTGATGACACCATTCATGCCGGAGGCGGAGATGATGTGATCGACGGCGGTACCGGAAATGATTTCATTCAGGATGATCACGGTGATGATACCATCATCTTCAAGGCTGGATATGGCGTAGATACCATCTGGGATGCTGCTGGATATAATACCATTCAGCTTTCTGGTTTGGATATTGCATCTGCTAACTTCTCTCGCAGCGGAAATGATCTGACAATTTCCTTTGGCGGAGATGCTATCATTTTGAAACAGTATTATGACTTCTATAACTTCAACATCAATGGTACAGATGTTTCTGCACTGATCAATTCCCTGCATGGTTCAGATAACGATGACTGGATGAGTGTATCCAATACGAATGGGGATTCTCTGTATGGTGAAGGAGGAAATGATAATCTGTCTGGAAACAGCGGAAATGATTCTCTCTATGGCGGAACAGGAAATGATACGCTGAACGGCAATGATGGTGATGATATTCTTGATGGCGGCGAAGGAAATGACTGGCTCTACGGAGGAAATGGTAATGATACATATATCTTTGGAAAGGGATATGGAAATGATACCATTGAAGACTGGGGCGGAAGCAGTAAGGTTGTCTTCAAGGATGTAAATTCCAATGATGTAACCGTTTCGAATTTGTGGGATTCCACATTGGAAATGACGGTAAACAGTACAGGAGACAAACTGACCATCAATGGGTACAAGTGGAATCAAGGTGGATATACCTTTGAATTTGCAGATGGTGCAACAGGAACAGTAAACAGGGATACTTGGGAACTGGAACTGAATCAACCCAATACACAGGAAGAAACCGCCAACACTGATGCTGCAATCGCTTGTGCAGAAGACAAAATCCAGGCAAGTGCAGATCAATTAAGCAATTTGTATGAAAATGATGGACTGGATCTTGAAATGGTACAGGATGAGATACACTTGTACAAAGATGCAGCAAATGTTGCAGCAGCAGAAGAGCCGGATGAGCCGATTGCAGATCAGACAGATGTTCAGGTGATGCTTTTGACAGAGAACATGTCTGCATTTGGTGCGGAAGACAATATTTCTGATAGTATAGATCAGATAGATCCAACTGTAGATATGTCTGTTATGAATCAACTTTTGGTTGCAACGTCTGTTTAATTTTTAATATTAGTTTCTAAAGAGGACGGCTACATTATTTGATGTGGTCGTCTTTTTTTGTTTTATATTCTCTAAAAAAGCCAGTTACAACGAGAAAATGCACGTTCACAACAAAAACCGGCACAAAAGTATTTTTTATGTTATAATACGGCATGGAAAGGAGGAGATGAAAATGAAGAAGTTTATTTTGAAATACGGTTCATTTGTTGCAGCACTGGCTCTGCTGGTTACCACAATGACTGAAAATTCTGCCTGCATTTTTTATATGCATCAGGAAAAGCTTCCTGAAAGTGCTAAGAAACTTCGCAAGTTTTGATGCGTATTAAGTTTGCAGAAAAAGTGACAACTGAATTAGTAAAAAGTCAAAAAATCAAGCTTGAGGACCAGGAACTATACCGATATGGAATCGAACAAGGCATCTTAATTTTGCTAAATGTTCTTACAGCTCTTGCAATCGGCTTGATTTTTCATTGCTTGTTTTATGTTGTTATTTTTTCTGTTGCGTTTGTTCCTCTTAGAAGTTATGCTGGTGGATTTCATGCAAAAACTTTCTCAAGGTGCTATATTCTGTCTGTATTGATGTTAATTTCGTTTTGCGTATTTAATAAAATATCAATTATTTCAAAATATTCATTTATTATAATTTATATTTTATGTAGTATAATAATTTTAATATTATCACCAGCAGAAACAAAAACTAAACCGCTTGATGAATTAGAAACAAAAGTATATAGAAAAAAGACGCGATTTATATTGATATTTGAATTTACTTTATCCATCTTTATTAGAAGCGATATATTTATAAAAAGTATTTCTTTTTCTTTTGTTATAGTATCAATATTATTACTGCTTGGACTAATATCAAATAAATTAAACTTAAAATAAAGGATATAATATGAAAAAGAAAAAGTTATTAAAAATATTATTGACTTCTGGATTTATAGCAATTAGCATAACTAATTTTACAGGTTGCTTTTATAAAAATACAAATAAAGATGCATCACATATTTCTGAAACCGAATTGAAACAGCTTGAAGGAAATGTGGATGATGTTGTAAAAGCATATTTTAAAGAAAAATATGATGTACAAGCTGCTGTTATCTATCAGACTATCGCTGGAGGAGTTTTTTTAGGACCGGATCCATCAGCAGAACAATATTATAATTTAACGGTTAGTATTATAGATGGCGAGTATTATACTGAGTGTAATGCGAAGGTATACGGAAAACGAGTAAATAAAAAAATAGAGTTGTATGTAAAAAACGAATCTTATTATGGAAAATTAATGAATGATAAAATGATTCAGTGGATAGATCCATATATATCAAAAAATGATTTGAATGATTATATAATAGAATACAGCTGTACGGAAATCTGTTTTCCATCAGAATATTCTACAGATCTCACTGCGGATACATTTATTTCATTAACTTCAAAAGATAGAAAATTATCTGCTTGTTTTAATTTAACAATTCCAGAATCAGAGTATGTTCAGCATGAAAATTTATCTAAAGAATTTTACGACTTAAAAAGCCATTTAGAACAAATTGATGGTAAAATAATACTGTATATGTATGTTTATAGTGATAAAGATTATAATCAGATAAAAAATGGGAGCAATTTTAATTTTAACAGTATTATATCATCAAAGATTTTTGACTATATAGAATGAAAGGATTATAATTATGGAAAATAATGAATTGATATTATTAGATAATATTGCTTATTTCAACCAGCTATATGATGAATATAGTAAGAACAATGAATTCACTATTGGAGACGTTGTAGAAGGCTATAAAGCAGGATTATATAGTACGCCTATCGACATGGTTGCAAGTGATGATTTTGACAAAGTCATTTCATATATTGAGAAAAATCCATCTCTTATGAATTTGCAAATCATCAATGTCTCTTCAACTGAATCTGGAACGCATGGATTTTGTGTTAAGGATTCTAATAATAATATTAGTGTAATTTACGCAGGAGATTATTCTTATAGTAACTCATGGGTTGACAATTTTGTTGGTGCTGTAGAAGAAGATAGTACAGAACAGGATAATGCTCTTACTTTCTTCAACGATTGTATTAATAAAGCAGGAGAATATGGAGTTATAGGAGATGTTGTTGTAAGCGGCCATTCAAAAGGCGGAAATTTGGCTCAGTATGTAACTATAGTGTCTGGTATGGTTGACCGTTGTCTTTCATATGATGGACAGGGATTCTCAGATTCGTTTATGAGTAAATATGCATCTGAAATTGAGCAAAACGGAAGCAAAATTACTTGTGTATCAGCAAACTATGATTTTGTTCATTGTGTGTTAAACCCAATTTATAATGCTCAGTATTATTATGTTGATGTAAATTTAATACCGGATGAATTTTCTGCACGTTCTTTAGCGTGGTTTCATATGCCAATTTTAATTTTGGATGAAAATGGAAATATCAAACCATTTGTAGAAGAAAGTGAATTTTCTGCGATGCTCCATGTGGTTTCAAATAGTATTGTAGATATTGGTGACAATGACTTAGATAATATGAAAACAGTATTGGAAAATATTGGTGTAGTTATCAATAAAGTAATGGGAGGTGCAAGTATTGAAGATATTGCACCATACATATTTAATAAAGAAATGGCAATATTTGCAATACGAGTATTACCTGCAATTAAAATTGATAGCAGCATCAGTGGGGCAGTTGCTATCGCTGAACTGGTATCTGATGAAGGGATGCGGTTTGTGTTAGAGAATACTTCTGAGAAGGTTTTATCGTATTTTTTTGGAGAGGATCTTGCTGATGCGTATACTAATATGACAGTTGATGTAGAGGGTGTGTTTACTGCACTTAAAGAATATATGCTGTTAGGTACATATTACTTACTATTTGGTAATATTCATAATTTGATTACGGGAGATTATGAAGGTAGCTTTTTCAAAGAAATGTTTGATCAAATAGGCGATAATTTAACATATCATTTAGATAATTTATTAACCAATTGGTCTGAAGGTGTCAGTGATCTGTTTGACAAAATTAGTGATAAATTCGATTCATTCCTAGACTGGTGTGGAAATTCTTGGAATACAATCTCTGATTTCTTCTTAGACATGTTTATATGGTATGATGATAGAGTTATTATCGGTACAGATGGCGATGATGAACTAAACGGAACTCATAACAATAACATTATTTATGGGAATGATGGCGAAGATTATATAGACGGAAAAGGTGGAAATGATAAAATCTTTGGTGGAAAGGACAAAGATAAAATTTATGGTGGAGATGGCGATGACAAATTGTTTGGTGAAGAAGGTGACGATGAACTTTATGGCGAAGATGGTGATGACGAACTTTTTGGAGGCGAAGGTGAGGATACTTTAAATGGTGACTCCGGTCAAGACAAATTGTTTGGTGGAGACAATGATGACGAACTCCATGGTGGATCTGATAATGACGAACTCTTTGGCGAAGATGGTGATGATACGCTTTATGGAGACGATGGTAATGATAAACTCTTTGGTGGAGATGGAGATGATGAACTTCATGGTGGCGAAGATGATGACGAACTCTTTGGCGGAGACGGTGATGACACCCTTTATGGCGATGCAGGAGATGATTATTTAGAGGGTGGAAATGGTTTAAATTATTTATATGGAGGATCTGGAAAAGATACATTGGTTGGCGGAGAAGATACTGACTATATGTATGGCGGATCTGGTAATGATTATTTAATTGGTGGAAACGGTCCAAACTACATGTATGGTGAAGATGGTAATGATATATTACAAGGCGGCGATGGCTATGATTACATAGAAGGTGGTGATGGTATAGATAACATATCTGGCGGAAATGGTTATAACGAAATGTATGGTCAGGAAGGCAACGACTACATTTATGGCGGCAATGACAACGATTACATCGATGGCGGCGTAGGTGATGACCATCTTTATGGCGGAAACGGTAATAATACCATTTATGGTCGTGAAGGCAATGACACCATCTATGATGGAGATGATGCAAGCTATATTTATGGTGATGAAGGCGATGATATTATTCATGCCGGCGGCGGAAATGATGTAATTGACGGCGGTACCGGAAATGATTTCATTCAGGATGATCACGGTGATGATACCATCATCTTCAAGGCTGGATATGGCGTAGATACCATCTGGGATGCTGCTGGATATAATACCATTCAGCTTTCTGGTTTGGATATTGCATCTGCTAACTTCTCTCGCAGCGGAAATGATCTGACAATTTCCTTTGGCGGAGATGCTATCATTTTGAAACAGTATTATGACTTCTATAACTTCAACATCAATGGTACAGATGTTTCTGCACTGATCAATTCCCTGCATGGTTCAGATAACGATGACTGGATGAGTGTATCCAATACGAATGGGGATTCTCTGTATGGTGAAGGAGGAAATGATAATCTGTCTGGAAACAGCGGAAATGATTCTCTCTATGGCGGAACAGGAAATGATACGCTGAACGGCAATGATGGTGATGATATTCTTGATGGCGGCGAAGGAAATGACTGGCTCTACGGAGGAAATGGTAATGATACATATATCTTTGGAAAGGGATATGGAAATGATACCATTGAAGACTGGGGCGGAAGCAGTAAGGTTGTCTTCAAGGATGTAAATTCCAATGATGTAACCGTTTCGAATTTGTGGGATTCCACATTGGAAATGACGGTAAACAGTACAGGAGACAAACTGACCATCAATGGGTACAAGTGGAATCAAGGTGGATATACCTTTGAATTTGCAGATGGTGCAACAGGAACAGTAAACAGGGATACTTGGGAACTGGAACTGAATCAACCCAATACACAGGAAGAAACCGCCAACACTGATGCTGCAATCGCTTGTGCAGAAGACAAAATCCAGGCAAGTGCAGATCAATTAAGCAATTTGTATGAAAATGATGGACTGGATCTTGAAATGGTACAGGATGAGATACACTTGTACAAAGATGCAGCAAATGTTGCAGCAGCAGAAGAGCCGGATGAGCCGATTGCAGATCAGACAGATGTTCAGGTGATGCTTTTGACAGAGAACATGTCTGCATTTGGTGCGGAAGACAATATTTCTGATAGTATGGATCAGATGGATCCAACTGTAGATATGTCTGTTATGAATCAGCTTTTGGTTGCAACGTCTGTTCAATAATATATTTTTTCTATTCCTAAAAAGTATGCAGCAGCAATTACGCTGCTGCATACTTTTGTTTGACTATGAAAGGAGCAACACAAGATGAATAAAGAATGGAAAACATGGCTAAAGTACCGTATAAAAATTAGAGCAAGAATTGCAGTAATAGCTTTTGCTCTTGTGATTCTTGGACTTGTAATCATAAAAATTATTACTTAACAGAGAGATAAGTGAGAAGGAGTTAAAATATGGAGAAAAAACAAGACAGTGGACTATCATGCTTTCTAATTGTCATGAAGTTTCATGGTATTCCTATAACAAAAAAGCAAGCTGAAAATTTGTCTGTTTTAGAAGAAGGAAAACAAATTGGAGAAATTGAGATCATCCAATCAGCAAAAGCTTTAAAAATGCGTGCAAAACTGTGTAAGTTAAAATTGAACAAGTTAAAAGATGTAAAATCACCGATTATTGCAAAAAGTAAGGATAGTACATTCTTTATTGTTGCAAAATCCAAAGACGAACAATTTATGATCCTATTTCCTAAAGGAACAAAACCAGAAGTAAAAACAAGAGAAGAATTAATGGAAATATGGGATGGCACCGCAATTTTGATTTCCAAAAAGGGTGTTATGGATCGAGAAGCAATCTTTAGTTTTAAGTGGTTTATCCCAACAATTTTGAAATTCAAGAGAGAGTTTATTTTAGTTTTAATTGCTGTTTTTACAGTTCAAATTTTAGGAATATTGACACCAGTTATGACACAAGTGGTTGTAGATAAAGTGCTGGTACATCATAGCGTTTCAACGTTAAATGTACTTACAATTGGAATTGGAATTGTGTATATCTACGAACTTATATTGGGACTTGCTAAAAATTATGTTTTTACCCATACAACGAATCGCATTGATGTAATGCTTAGCTATAAACTATTCAAGCATCTGTTTGCACTACCTCTAAAGTATTTTGAATCTCGGAGAGTTGGTGAAACTGTTGCCAGAGTACGGGAATTAGATAGCATTCGGAACTTTTTGACAGGAACGCCGCTCTCTTCTATGATTGATTTTATCTTCATTATTGTGTATATTGTAGTTCTGTTCTTTTATAGTAAATGGCTGACTGTTATTGTGTTGTGTTCTATCCCGGTGTATGCAGTTTTATCTGCTATTGTCACTCCCCTGTTTAAAAAACGTTTGGATGAAAAATTTGAAACAGGTGCTAACACACAGTCCTTTTTAGTGGAATCTATTACAGGGGTGCAAACAGTAAAGTCTTATGCCTTAGAACCAAAGTTTGAAAAAAAGTGGGGTGATTTACAGTCTGACTATGTCAAAGCAAGTTATAAAACCTCTATGGTATCCGCAACAGCTGGAACAACAGGACAGTTTATTCAAAAGGTATTTGATTTATTAATTCTGTTCTTTGGTGCAAAAGCAGTCATGGACGGCAATTTTACAGTCGGACAACTCGTGGCATTTCGAATGCTTTCCGGCAGAGTCAGCGGACCAGTTCTTCGGTTGGTGCAACTCTGGCAGGAATATCAGCAGGCTTCCCTATCCGTAAAGCGAATCGGTGACATTTTCAACACAGCTCCAGAACCCGTGTTAAGCACCAATCAGACATCTATGCCGAGTATACAAGGGAAAATTATATTTGATCATGTGCATTTCCGATATAACCCTCAGGGTGGTGAAGTTATCAAAGGCATGAATTTTGAAATTGAACCTGGAACAATTGTCGGTGTTGTAGGAAGAAGTGGCTCTGGAAAAAGTACAATTTCAAAATTAATCCAGCGATTGTATTTACCGGAAAGTGGCAAAATTTCCATAGATGGCATGGATATTTCCTTAGTCAATCCGGCAATGCTAAGAAAGCAGATCGGTGTCGTATTGCAGGAAAATTTTATGTTTAACGGAACGGTTGCGGAAAATATCTCAATCCACATGCCCACTGCTTCTATGGATCAGATTGTACATTGTGCAAAAATTGCTGGTGCTCATGATTTTATTCTGGAACTTCCAAATGGATATAATACCATTATTGGAGAGAAAGGAATGGGACTTTCCGGAGGACAGAAACTGCGTGTGGCAATTGCAAGAGCTATACTCGCAAATCCAAGAATTCTGATTTTTGATGAGGCAACTTCTGCTCTGGATTATGAATCGGAAAGCATTATTCAGAATAATTTGAAAGAAATCTGCAAAGGAAGAACAGTTTTAATCATCGCACATAGATTGTCAACATTGAAAGATGCTCAAAAGATTATGGTAATTGATAAGGGTAATTTAACTGAGTATGATACACATGAAAATCTTATGAAACAGCAGGGACTTTACTATTACTTATACAATCAGCAGCAGAGGGGGGATATTGATGGATAATAAAATGACAGAGTATATTCTAAAACACAGTCGGAAAAAGGATAAAGAACTAAAATATGATTTTATGCCTTCTTTATTAGAAATCATAGAAAGACCGGCACACAAAGCTGGAATGGTAATTATTTTAGGTGTTTTCACATTGCTAATAGCTGCTATAGTATGGGCGTGTCTTTCTAAAATTGATGTTGTTGTAACATCCAGTGGGAGTATGCAGCCGATTGGAAACATTAATGTTGTACAGTCTTATGCCGGCGGTTTTGTAAAATCAATTGATGTGGAAGAAGGGACATATGTACATGCAGGAGATGTATTAATTGAATTGAATACAGAATCACTTGATATTGATGAAGATCAATTAGAATCACAAAAAAAGATTCTTGAAGCACAACGAGAGATCTATCAAAAGATTAAAGCAGGAGAAGATGTTTCTGGTGTGAAATCGATAGATTATGCAACTGAGTTACAGCCTTATGTGCAGGCAATATTAGATGCAGATGCTAGTTATAAAAATAATCTGCAAAATTTAGAAAAGGCAAAAAATGATGCAGATTTAAATCAGCAAATTGGGCAACTTCAATTAGAAGAATACCAAGAAAACGGAACGAGTCGACAGGTAGAATCTCAAAAATTATCCAATCAACAATATGCTCTTGCTGTGGAACAAGCAGAACTAAAAATTAATGATACCAAAACACAATATAGTGCTCAAGTTAATTCCAAAATTTCTGAAATTGACACACAGTTGATTGAGATTAAAGCAAATCTAGAAAAATACCAGTTATCTAAAGAATATCAAAATATTACAGCACCTGTTAATGGATATATTAATAGTATATCTGTAAATACAATTGGAGAAACAGTTACATCAGCACAAGAACTAGTTACAATTGTACCTGATGATACACCTGTAGAAATGGTATGCTATGTGAAAAATATGGATATTGCTGATATTGAAGTGGGCATGAAAGCAGAAATTAAATTAGAAGCGTATCCGTATAACAAGTATGGTACAGTTGCTGGAACAGTTAAATATATTAGTCCTAGTTCTTTTGTTAGTGAACAATTGGGAAGCGTCTATTTGGTAAAGCTCGAAGTAACGAATGAAAATACTAATATTGATTTGATTTCTGGGTTATCTGGATCTGTTGAGATAAAAACAGATAAACGAACAGTGATGGAATACTTTTTAGATCCGATTATAAAAGGATTTGGAGAAAGTCTAAAGGAAAAATAAGTACAGTCATTGATTCAAATACAATTGAAAGAGCATAACGATTTAAGCCATCAAAGGCAAATCGTTATGCTCTTTTTGTTATGTTTACTTTTCGATGAAATTACTGTAATGCGTCTTGCTCCATGTCAATGACATACATTTTGAAATGGAGGAAATAGTATGCATGAAAAATAAAATAAGGGTTTTTGTGAATTTTTTTCAAACACGTCAGGTTGTGTCAGGGTTGCATTGTAGAATAAAAATATGTGACACAGAAAGGAGGAGCAGCAGTTAATGAGCGTGCTTGAAAGACGTTTGGAAATACTTAAAATTATGACTGTAAAAAGAAAAAGTAATGTTTCTAAACTGGCTGAAAAAATGGGCGTTTCTAAAAGAACCATTCAACGTGATATACAAGCCCTTATTGCTGTTGCACCTCTTGTATGCGTCAGTGGAAATGGCGGTGGAATTGAAATGTTAGAAACCTATCATCCATATCGTAATATTTTTACAAAAGAAGAAGTCGATGTAGTGAAAAGTGTAATGACTCACTCAAATGAATATGAAAAAAGCATTCTAATGGAAATGTTGCGAGAATATGCGTCAGGGTATGATCCATTAAAAAATACATAGCGAGGAAGGCGATTAAATGAAACAGTTACAAAATTACCCAATTCATACTCCCCTTTACTGCCATCAACAATCCGCCTGCCACTTTGCCTGCGAACGCTTCGGCATCCTGCCCTCAGAGACACACAGTAATGGCGTGGCACTGCTCATGGAAATGGGCTGCGGAAAGACCATCACCAGCATTGCCATTGTTGGAATTCTGTATCAGTATCGTCATATCAGAAGAATCCTGATCACAGCACCACTGTCTATTCTCTCTGTCTGGGAACAGGAATTTGCACGTTTTGCTGCTTTTCCATATCAGCTGACTGTTCTGAAAGGCAGCAATACACAGAAAAAAGAACGGCTTTCCAAGCTGCATGGGGATGGTTTGCAAATCGCTGTAGTCAATTATGAATCCGCTTGGCGATTGGAGAAAGAACTGCTTGCCTTTCATGCCGACCTTGTCATAGCAGATGAGGCACATAAGATCAAAGAAAATCGTACATCGCAGTCCAAAGCCATGCACCATCTCGGAGACAAGTCAAGATACAAGCTGCTTCTGACCGGTACACTCATTACCAACAAAGAACTGGATGTCTTTTCACAGTACCGCTTTCTGAACAAAGAGATTTTCGGGACAAGCTTCTATGCTTTTCGCAGTCGTTATTTCGATATGTGCGGCTATGGGAACCATGTTCCGGTTTTCAAAAAGTCTTTGCTGGAGGAGTTCCTGCAAAAACTGCATTCCGTTGCCTATCGTGTAACTAAGGCAGAATGTTTGGATTTGCCTCAAATTACCGAGGAGATACGCACGGTAGAACTGGAACCGAAAGCAATGAAACTATACAAGCAGCTGGAAAAAGAAAGCTTTGCGGAGCTTGCAGGTTCGGAAATTTCGGCAGTGAATGTACTGACAAAAATGCTGCGTTTGTCGCAGATGACAGGCGGCTATCTCACAGACGATGCCGGAAGTATCACTTCTGTCAGCACAGCAAAACTGGATGCCCTGTCCGATATTCTGGACACCATGCTTGCAGAAGAAAAAAAGCTGGTCATTCTGGCAAGGTTTGCACCGGAACTGGACGGCATTCAGGAACTGCTGAAACGAAAACAGATTGGCTATGCGTCTGTGCGTGGCGGTGTTTCTGACCGTGCAGAGGAAATCCGGAGATTTCAGGAAGATGCAGCCTGTAAGGTCTTTGTAGGACAGATCGCAGCGGCAGGACTGGGCATTACTTTGACAGCAGCATCCACGATGGTGTTCTATTCGCTTGATTACAGCATGAGCAACTTTGAACAGGCAAAAGCAAGAATCCACAGAGTCTCTCAGACAGAGAACTGCCTGTACATTTATCTGATTGCAAAGAATACTGTGGATGCTAAAATCCTCCATTCTCTGCGGGATAAGGTGGATTTAGCGAGAACGCTGGTAGACGATTATCGGAACGGAATGAACCCATTTCAGGAAGGAGTTTGAAATGCAAACACAGAATATGTATGAACTTGCGGAGCATCTGAAACAACTCCGTGAGGAAAAGAAGAATGCAGAACAGCGATTGAAAGAAATGAACGCTGAAATTGAACAGGCAGATTATCAGCTTTCTATGCTGATGGCAGAAACAGAAACGCAGAATTTCACCCGTGCAGGAACGATGTTTGCCCTGACCACCAAAACCCGTGCTTCTGCCATGGCAGGGCGGAAGGACGAACTGTATGCAGCTCTGAAAGAAAACGGCTACGGTGATCTGGTCTATGAAACGGTCAATGCTAACAGTCTGTCTGCTTTTGTCAAAGAGCAGATCGCAGAAAATCAGGATACTGTACCAGAGTGGCTGAGCGGTCTTGTCCATGTCTATGAGCAGACCTCTGTATCTGTTCGTCAATCTGCAAAATGAAAGGATGAAATCAATGAAAAATGAAATGATGGAAACCAGCCAAACGGGCTTCCTTGCTCTGCAGGACTTTGATCTTGCCGATGTGATGTGTGCAGAAATGGACGGCTTGTCTGCTGCATTTGAACGAGTTAAGATACCATCCGGCGGCGGTGTGATGTTTGAAATTCCCGGTGAGAATCCAGAGGAACCGGACACGGTAAAAACATTTTCAGCTGTGATCCTCTATCAGCATTCTTTGAATGCCTACTACCAAAGCGAATATCAGGGCGGCTCCAATCCGCCTGACTGCGGCAGCTTTGACGGACATCATGGGGAAGGAACGCCCGGCGGAGATTGTGGTACCTGTCCGCTGAATCAGTACGGTTCCGGGAAAAACGGTGCAAAAGCCTGCAAGAACCGCCGTCGTCTGTATCTGCTTCGGGAGGGCGATATTTTTCCGGTAATTCTGTCTCTGCCTACCGGTTCTCTGAAGTCCTTTACTCGTTATCTGATGCGTGTGATCCCCAAATACAAGAATTCCAATGCTGTGGTAACAAAATTTACACTGAAAAAAGCAGTCAGCGGCACTGGCATGAGTTATTCCCAGGCACAGTTTGCTGTAGAACGGGTGTTGTCACCGGAAGAATATCCGCTGATCGCAGCTGTGACAGAACAGGTCAAGGCTCTTAGTAAAAATGTGGGCTATGATACAGAAGATGCACTGCGTGTGGACCCGGAAACCGGCGAAGTCATGGAGCCGCTGAATTGAGGAGAACGCTATGGAGAATTACAGATGTGTCACTTCGGTGCAGGAAATTCAGCAGTATGTCA
>ERZ1673743.1944-NODE-1944-length-19919-cov-18.842630_pt1 | contig 19919 bp, 15 predicted proteins | sample MGYA00580197_ERZ1673743 | MGnify/ENA primary metagenome ERZ1673743 (study PRJEB41218, sample SAMN15661795) | gut metagenome | host: Homo sapiens | place: Canada: London | collected 2015-08-20/2019-03-30 | study: EMG produced TPA metagenomics assembly of... | reverse complement strand
CGTTACAAGTTTTTCGATATTGTTCAATTTTCAAGGTCCTGTAAGCGCCTCAGCCGACCGGCTGACGACTTGATTATTTTACCACAGAAGTGATTTTTTGTCAAGCTCTTTTTTTCAGAAGCTTTTGAACTTTCCGAACTTGGATGTTTCAAAATCTCTCAAATCTCTTTGGGATTTCTTAACGTCTATTGGTTCTTTTCAAGGGCTTCTCGCTGAGGCTTTGGAAGTCATTCTTTTGCCTCAGCGCTTGGCGCTCAAGTATAATACCACACACCGGGCCATTTGGCAACCCCTTTTTGCAAGTTTTTTTGACTTTTTTCTTCTTTGGGCCTTTTGCCCAGTTTTTTGTATCAAACTCCACCGGCGTTTGACATCTTCCCGCCCGTGTATCCCCTGCTTCCTGCCGGACTCCTTTCTCCCCTATTATAAGGTAATATAATAAAGGGGATCCTATATGGGAACCGTATAGAGGACAGCGGATATTACCCTGCGGAAAGGTCCTACTTTTCTTGTGCGGTTTGTCAAGAGGCTTTGACCGAGATTTTGCTCTGAAAATCTTCCCGCAAATTTGTTCAATGCTACAAAACACAAAATGTAGTGGTTCTTCCATTGACATATCACTAAATAGTGATATGATAGTATCAACATCTACCATGCATTCCGCGGGCGCCTCTTGCCAAAAGGGACGCCCGCTCAAATTGCGGCTGTATCGTCAGGAGGAAAATGAATGAAGATCATCAAGCGCAACGGCGCAGAGGTGCCCTTTGATATCACCAAGATCATCACGGCAGTGACCAAGGCCAGCGATTCCGTGGGCGGCAAAAGCCGTCTGACCCGGGAGCAGATCACTCAGATCGCGTCGGATGTGACCGACCAGTGCCACGCTCTCAACCGCGCCGTCAGCGTGGAAGAGATCCAGGACATGGTGGAGAACAAGCTGATGGACATCCGTGCCCATGACATTGCCCGCCACTATATCACCTACCGCTATGTACAGAGCCTCAAGCGCCAGACCAATACTACGGATGAGCGCATTCTGAGCCTGATTGAGTGCCAGAACGAAGAAGTCAAGCAGGAGAACGCCAACAAGAACCCCACCGTGAACAGTGTCCAGCGCGACTACATGGCCGGTGAGATCTCCAAGGACCTGACCGCCCGCCTGCTGCTGGACCCGGAGATCGTCAAAGCCCATCAGGAGGGCCTGATCCATTTCCACGATTCGGACTACTTTGCCCAGCACATGCACAACTGCGACCTGGTCAACCTGGAAGACATGCTGCAGAACGGCACCGTCATCTCCGGCACCTATATTGAAAAGCCTCACAGCTTTTCCACCGCCTGCAACATTGCCACCCAGATCATTGCACAGGTGGCCTCCAACCAGTACGGCGGCCAGAGTATCAGCCTGACTCATCTGGCTCCGTTCGTGGATGTTTCCCGCAAGAAGATCGCCGCCGAGGTCGAGGCCGAGATGGAGGGCCTGGATGTTTCCGCCGAGCGGAAAAAAGAGATCGTGGAGCGTCGCCTGCGCAACGAGATCAACCGCGGCGTCCAGACCATCCAGTATCAGGTCGTCACCCTGATGACCACCAACGGTCAGGCTCCGTTCATCACCGTCTTCATGTATCTGGGCGAGGCCCGCAACCCGCAGGAAAAGGCAGACCTGGCCATCATCATCGAAGAGACCATCCGCCAGCGGTATCAGGGCGTCAAGAACGAGGCCGGTGTCTGGATCACTCCCGCGTTCCCCAAACTGATCTATGTGCTGGAGGAAGACAACATCCGCCCCGGCGCCCCTTATTACTATCTGACTGAGCTGGCCGCCAAGTGCACCGCCAAGCGGATGGTGCCCGACTACATCTCCGAGAAGAAGATGCTGGAGATGAAAGTGGACAAAAACGGCGAGGGCCACTGCTACACCTGCATGGGCTGCCGCAGCTTCCTGACCCCCTATGTGGACCCCGAGACCGGCAAGCCCAAGTACTACGGCCGCTTCAATCAGGGCGTGGTCACCATCAATCTGGTGGACGTTGCCCTGAGCTCCGGCGGCAACTTTGAAAAGTTCTGGAAGATCTTTGACGAGCGTCTGGATCTGTGCCACCGGGCTTTGCAGGCACGCCATAAGCGGCTGCTGGGCACCCCCAGCGACGCTGCTCCCATCCTGTGGCAGTACGGCGCGCTGGCACGCCTGAAGAAGGGCGAAAAGATCGACAAGCTGCTGTTCGGCGGCTACTCCACCATCAGTCTGGGCTATGCCGGCCTGTACGAGTGTGTGAAGTATATGACCGGCAAGAGCCACACCGATGCCGGTGCCAAGCCCTTTGCCCTGAGCGTGATGCAGCACATGAACGACAAGTGCAACGAGTGGAAGAAGGCCGAGAACATGGACTACTCCCTCTACGGCACCCCGCTGGAATCCACCACCTACAAGTTTGCCAAGTGCCTGCAGAAGCGGTTCGGCATCGTGCCCGGCATCACCGACAAGAACTATATCACCAACAGCTATCACGTCCACGTCTCGGAGCAGATCGACGCCTTTACCAAGCTGAAATTTGAGAGTGAATTCCAGAAGCTCTCTCCGGGCGGTGCCATCAGCTATGTGGAAGTGCCCAACATGCAGGATAATCTGGAAGCCGTCATGAGCGTGCTGCAGTTCATCTACGACAACATCATGTACGCCGAGTTGAACACCAAGTCCGATTACTGCCAGTGCTGCGGCTACGACGGCGAGATCAAGATCGTGGAGGACGACGGCAAGCTGGTGTGGGAGTGCCCCAAGTGCGGCAACCGTGACCAGAACAAGCTGAATGTTGCCCGCCGCACCTGCGGTTATATCGGCACCCAGTTCTGGAACCAGGGCCGCACCCAGGAGATCAAGGATCGGGTGCTGCACCTGTAAACCTCTCAGTCACGCTTCGCGTGCCAGCCACTCCCCTTTCGGCACTTTCGTGCCACCTCCCCCGACCGGGGGAGTCTTTCCTAGCAGGGGAGCCCTTGGCAAGCTCCAAAAAGCACAACAAATTGTAAAGCAAAGCAGCGTGCCTTGCTTTCAGGTTTGATATATCATGAATTTTGCTACAATTAAGTATTACGACATCGCCAACGGGCCCGGCGTGCGCACCAGTGTGTTCGTCTCGGGCTGCCGGCACCACTGCCCCGGCTGCTTCAATGAGGTGGCATGGGATTTCGGTTACGGCAAGCCCTTTGATAAGGCCACCCGCAACGAAGTTTTCGCCTCCTGCCAGCCGGACTATATCGCCGGCATCTCCCTGCTGGGCGGCGAGCCCATGGAGCCGGAGAACCAGCGGGAGCTTCTTCCCTTTGTCCGCAACTTCAAGGCCCTCTACCCCAAAAAGACGGTCTGGTGCTACTCCGGCTACACCTGGGAGCAGCTGACCGGGGCGGTCCCCTGCCACGCCCGGTGCGAAGTCACCGACGAGCTGCTGGGCCTGCTGGATGTGCTGGTGGACGGCCGCTTTGTGCAGGCCGAGCACGACATCTCCCTCCGCTTCCGGGGCAGCCGGAACCAGCGGCTGCTGGATGTGCCCAAGTCCCTTGCCGCCGGAGAGCCTGTCTGGTGGCAGGACGAGCAGGTCTTTTCCACCCATACGATGTAGCCCTCTCAGTCAATGCTCCGCATTGCCAGCTCTCCCAAAGGGAGAGCCCTTGGCAAGCTTCAAAAGCACTGCAAAATTGCAATGCAAAGCAGCGTTATAAAAAACGTTCCGTTTTCCACATCCGATGCAGGAATCGTGGAAAACGGAACGTTTTATTTTTAGCGGCTTCTGACGGCCTCCTCGATGGCGGCAAGGAAGATCGTGCCGTAGCGGGCGGCTTTTTTCTCGCCCACACCGGTGATGTTGAGCAGCTCGTCGGTGCTGAATGGCTTTTTCTGTACCATCTCCCGGAGAGTGGCATCGCTGAACACGAGATAGGCCGGGATCTTCTGCTTGCTGGCCAGCCGCTTGCGCAGGGCGTAGAGGTCGGCCAGCAGCTTTTCGTCCTCGGCGCTGAGCTCCACGTCCGCCGGGCGGCGGCGGGGCTTTTCAGCCAGACGGCGGGCGCTGGCGGCGGCCCGCTGCTTGGCCTCGGCGGCACGCTGTTCCATCTGCCGGGCAGCCTCCTCTGCCATGAGGCAGTTGGAGCAGTTGCCGCACTTGGCCGGGGCCGCCTCCCCAAAATATTGGAGCATGAACCCCCGCAGGCAGCGGGGCGTGGTGGAGTAAAAGGTCATGTACTTGAGCCGTTCCTCCGCCTTGCGGGCGGCTTCGGCTTTTACATCGGCGGGCAGACCGTTGTCCGCTTCCCTCTCTTTGTCAATGAAAAAGCGGATGGTCCGCACATCGGTGCCGGAGTAGAGCAGGATGCAGCGGGCCGGTTCGCCGTCCCGCCCGGCACGGCCCGCCTCCTGATAGTAGCTTTCCAAGTCCTTGGGCATGTTGTAGTGGATGACAAACCGGACGTTGGGCTTATCAATGCCCATGCCAAAGGCGTTGGTGGCCACCATGATCTGGACACGGTCATAGAGGAAATCGTCCTGGTTCTTCCGGCGGACCTCCGCGTCCAGCTTGGCGTGGTAGGCTGCCGCCCGGATGCCCCGGCTCTGGAGCAGGCGGGCCGTCTCGTCCACCTGTTTGGTGGTGCTGCAATAGACGATGCCCGCATGGTCTCCCTCCCGCAGGACATAATCCAGCAGGACACGGGGCTTCTCGCTGGGCAGGGCACGGCGGGACTCAAAATAGAGGTTGGGGCGGTCAAAGCCTGTCGTCACCTCATAAGGGTCTTTCAGGGCCAGATGGGTGCGGATGTCATCCCGGACGTGGGCCGTGGCGGTGGCCGTGAACGCCCCCACCACCGGGCGGCTGGGCAGGCTGTCCACAAAGGCTTTGATGCGCAGGTAGCTGGGGCGGAAATCCTGCCCCCACTGGCTGATGCAGTGGGCCTCGTCCACCGTGACCATGCTGATGAGTTTTTCCTGCGCAAACCGCTGGAAGCCCGGCATCTCCAGCCGCTCCGGGGCCACATAGATGATCTTATACCACCCCTCCCGGGCCCGGTGGAGCATCAGGGCTTTCTGGTTGTCTGTGAGGCTGTTGTTCAAAAAGGCGGCGGCCACGCCTGCCTGCACCAGGGCCCCCACCTGGTCTTTCATCAGGCTGACCAGCGGCGATACCACAAGGGTGATGCCCGGCAGCAGCAGGGCCGGCACCTGGTAACAGATGGACTTGCCCGCGCCCGTGGGCATCACGGCCAGCACATCCTGCCCGCCCAGCAGCCGCTTCACGATCTCCTCCTGGCCGGGGCGGAAACTGTCGTAGCCGAAAACTTTCTTTAAAATCGAGCGCTGGTCTTCCATCAAACCGTCTCCTTTGTTTCAACACTGGGTTCCAGTATACCACAAAACCGCCCTGAGTTGCGAATTTTCGGTGGGATTTTGTGGTTTTGATAGCTTTTCGTGCGCCAAAATGCTATAATAAGAATACATATCTCCATCTAAAGATTCTTAGCCGCAGCCCGCGTGCTCCGGCTTCCGTGATTAAAAGGAGTATACTATGCAAAAACTCATCAGCTTTGCCGTCCCGTGCTACAACTCGGCGGCCTATATGCGCCACTGCATCGAGACGCTGCTCTCCGCCGGAGAGCAGGCCGAGATCATCCTGGTGGACGATGGTTCCACCAAGGACGACACCCCCGCCATCTGCGACGAGTACGCCGCCAAATATCCCACCATCGTCAAGGCCGTCCATCAGGAGAACGGCGGCCACGGCGAAGGCGTCAACCAGGGCATCCGCAATGCCACCGGCCTGTACTATAAAGTCGTGGACAGCGACGACTGGCTGGACACCGACGCCCTGAAAAAGGTCCTGCACCGCCTGCAGACCCTCGTGGCCCGCGGCACTGCCCCGGACCTGATGATCTGCAACTATGTGTATGAGCATGTGGAGGATGGCACCAGCCATACCGTCCGGTACACCAACGTCTTCCCGAAAGACCGCCTGTTCGACTGGGTGCATGTGGGCCATTTCCGCCCGGACCAGAACCTGCTGATGCACTCGGTCATGTACCGCACCGAGGTGCTGCGTCAGTGCGGCATGGTGTTGCCCAAGCACACGTTCTATGTGGACAACATCTTTGTCTACCAGCCTCTGCCCTATGTCAAGAGCATGTACTATATGGACCTTGACCTCTACCGCTACTTCATCGGCCGGGCCGACCAGAGTGTCAACGAGAGCGTTATGGTCAAGCGGGTAGATCAGCAGCTGCGGGTCACCAAGCACATGATCGACTGCCAGGACCTGGACGCCCTGAAGAACCAGAAGCGTCTGCGGTCCTACATGCTCCACTACCTCTCCATCATGATGGCCATTAGCGACATCTTCCTGCTGCTGGACGGCAGTGCCGAGGCCAGGGAGAAAAAGACCCAGCTCTGGCAGTACCTCAAGGAGCACACCAGCCCCAGCGTGTACCGCGCTGTCCGCCTGAGCCTGGGCGGCATCACCAACCTGCACTTCCCCAAGAGCGATACCGTCATTGTCGGCGGCTACCGCATCGCCCGGAAGATCTTTAAATTCAACTAAACTTCCCATGACAAAAGAGACGGTCCTCTTCCCACCGGAAGAAAACCGTCTCTTTTCTTTTTGCGTTTATTTCAGCACCACTTCGCCGTCCGCGTCGGCGTCCACGGTAAGGGCGGAGCCGGAGGCCAGCGTGCCGTCAATGAGGCGCTCGGCGGCGGGGTCTTCCACAGCCTTGCGGATGACGCGGCGGAGGTCGCGGGCACCGAACTTACCGCCCTGGCTCTTGGTGACCAGCGCCTTGAGGGCTGCCGGGGTATAGCTGTAGGCAATGCCCTTGGCCGCCATGCTGGGCTTGTACTCATCCAGCATGAGGGCTGCAATCCCCTCCAGTGTCTCCTGGCTCAGGGGTTTGAACGCGATGACCTCGTCCACGCGGCCCAGGAATTCCGGCCGCAGGAACTGGGCCAGCGCCTTGCGGGTCTTCTCCTCGCTGCGCTGCTCCTCGCTCTTGTTGAAGCCAAGGCCGCCCGAAGTCTGGTCAGAGCTGCCGGCGTTGGAGGTCATGCAGATCACGGTGTTGGAGAAATCCACGGTCCGGCCCTGGGCATCGTTGATCTTTCCCTCGTCCAGAATCTGCAGCAGGATGTTCATGACATCCGGGTGCGCTTTCTCGATCTCGTCAAACAGCACCACGCTGTAGGGGCGGCGGCGGACTTTCTCGGTCAGCTGGCCGGCCTCCTCGTAGCCCACATAGCCCGGAGGCGAACCGATCATCCGGGAGACAGCGTATTTCTCCATATACTCGCTCATGTCCAGCCGGATCAGGGGGTCCGGGCCGTCAAAGAGCTGGTTTGCCAGCTGCTTGACCAGCTCGGTCTTGCCCACGCCCGTGGGACCCACAAAGATGAAGCTGGCGGGACGGCGGCGGCCCGAGAGGTCGGCGCGGCTCCGCTTGACCGCTTGTGCCACCAGATGGACGGCCTCGTCCTGGCCGATGATCTTTTTCTTGAGCTCTGTTTCGAGGTTTGCCAGCTTGGCGTACTCGGTCTCCTGGATTTTCACCGCCGGGATCCCCGTCCACAGCTCAATGACCTTGGCCACATCGTCCATGGTCACCCTGATCTCGCTGGCAGCGGCCTGCTTGGCGGGCAGCTCGCTTTCCAGCTGGGCAATGCGGGTCTTGCGCTCGGCCACCTGCTCATAGTCGATGGGCTCATTGACATCGGCGTTGGCCATATCGGCTTCTTCCTGCTTGAGGGCGTCCAGCTCTTTCCGGGCCTCCAGATACTCGGAGATGACCGGGTGGGCCAGATTGCAGCAGGCGCAGGCCTCGTCCAGCAGATCGATGGCCTTGTCCGGCAGATAGCGGTCGGTGATATACCGCTCACTGAGGGTGACGGTGGCACTGAGCACATCGGCGGGCACCTGCACATGGTGGTGCTCCTCGTAATAGTGCTTGATGCCGTTCATCACAGCGAGGGTATCGGCCACGCTGGGCTCCTCCACCCGCACGGGCTGGAAACGGCGCTCCAGCGCCTGATCTTTTTCGATATACTTGCGGTACTCGTTGAACGTCGTGGCGCCGATGACCTGAATTTCCCCGCGGGAGAGGGCAGGCTTCAGGATGTTGCCCGCGTTCATGGCACCTTCACTCTCACCGGCCGAGGTGATGGTGTGGATCTCATCAATGAACAGGATGACATTGCCCGCCGCCTTGACCTCGCTCAACAGGCCCTTGACCCGCTGCTCGAACTGGCCGCGGAACTGAGTGCCCGCCACCAGGCTGGTCAGGTCCAGCAGGAAAATCTCCTTGTCTTTCAGGCCCGCCGGCACCTGCCCTTTGGCAATGCGCTCCGCAATGCCCTCGGCAATGGCCGTCTTGCCCACGCCCGCCTCACCGATGAGGCAGGGGTTATTCTTCTGGCGGCGGCTCAGGATCTGGATGGTGCGGTAAATTTCGCGGTCACGGCCGATGATATCATCCAGCTTGCCTTCCCGGGCCTTGCGGGTCAGGTTCTCGCAGTAGGTGTCCAAAAACTTGCGGCGGGGCGGCTTCTTGCCGTTTTTATTTCCAGCTTTCTTGTCCCCCTGCTGCTCGTTCTGGCCGCCCTTGACCCCCAGCGGGAACGTGGCGCTGGAGCCGGGCATCAGGTCTTCGTCGCCCTCGTTCTCCGGCTGGCCCATGTTCATCATCATGGAGAACGGGTTGGTCTCGCCGCCCATCTCCTCCATCATGCTCTCCATCCGGTTTTCCATATTGTCCATGTCTTCGTCCGACATGCCGAACTGCTTCATCAGGTCTTCCACCGGCTTGATGTGCAGCTCCCGGGCACAGTGCAGGCAGTACCCCTCATTTTTCATCTGGCCATTCTCCATCCGCTGGACGAAGATGATGGCCGGACGTTTCTGGCATCGATTACAGACCATTGTTCCTCCTATCCAATCCAACCCTTACAGGAACGGGTTGAACACATTGAAAACTTTATAGTAAAGGCTGCTGCTCATAACGGTGTCGTTGAGCATCGTCAGGTTGCCGCCCGTGATGACAATGAGTGCCCAGAGCACACACAGCACCAGATAAATGTCCAGCAGGCTGGCAATGCCGCCCGCCGTCCAGCCCAGCCAGCGGTTGACCGTGCCCACCACCGGCAGCTTGTTCACCAGCCCCAGCACCGTGACCAGCAGGCTGACCAGCATCCGCAGCAGGGCGAATGCCACAAAGAACAGCACCAGCGAGATCACCGGCGTCAGCAGTGGGGCCAGCACCTTTTGGACAATGACATCGGCCAGCACCACGGCGTTGTCGCTGAGCACGGCGGAAACGGAGCGCTCGCAGGCCTCCACGATGGAAGCCCGGAAACTTTCCGGCAGAAAGCCCGCATACCGCTGGGCAATGCCGGAAAGGTCTACCACGCCCCCGGCCGTGATGCTGGCGGCGATCTGGTCGCGGAAGCTGCCCGCAAAGAAGTTCTGGAACACCTGCCCGGCTGCCCAGCCGGAAAAGGCCCGGGCTCCGGTCAGGCTGAACAGGCTCCCCGCCAGCTGCACCACCGAGGCCAGAAAGCCTTTGCGGGCGTAGCGGACGGCCAGCAGCAGCCAAACCACCGTGCATATGATATCAAAAAGAAATGACGGATTCTTGAACATAGAGTATTTTCCCTGTTACTTTCTGCCGCAGAGTGCTAATTTCAGGAATGATTCTCTCCTTTTCCTCAACTTGCCTGAGAGGTTTCCGGTGCCGTACCCTGCTGCACCGTGTTGCCGCAGAAGACCAGTGTCTGCTTGGCATCCGCCAGCAGCGCCTGCGGCCGGGCCGTCAGGCTCTGGCTCCACTGGTACTCCCCCGCAGAAGTCAGGCTCTCCACGGTGCTGTCGGTGAGCAGATAGACAAGCTCGCCCCGCCGCACCACCTTGTTGGAGGTGGTCACATTGCCGCTGTACTGAACATTGAGTTCCTTATCCAGCGTCACCAGCTGGCAGACCTGCCCGGAGGCCAGCAGCAACGCCACATTGCCCGCGCTGTCCACCGAGACATCCCGCAGGGTGCCGCCGCCAAACTCATAGCGGGCACGCTCTCCGCCTGCCGCGTTGTACAGGATGGCCCGGCTGTCGTACACGGCCAGCAGGGTGGTCCCGGAAAGCCAGCCCACCCACTGGGGAACACCGCTCTGGCTCCCCACATTGACCGGGTCGCCCTGGGCCAGGGTGACAACATAAAGGTTTGTCTGCATCTGCCCGCCGCCGGCCGTGACGGCAGCAGCCGCCAGCCGGCGGCTGTCCGGCGAGAACGCCATCCGCAGCGGGGTGCCGTCGTTGGAAGTCATGTTCCAGCGGAGCTGCTGTTCCATGGTGGGAGAATACACCAGCAGCTCCGCCATGCTGCTCACATCGTCGGTGACAACGGCCAGCGTGCCGTTATCGGACATGGCGCAGAGGAAGATCTTGTTTTCCAGTTTTTTTGTGTAGAGGTTCTGGGTGCGGCTCTCCACCCGCAGCTCGTTGCCGGAGCGGTTGTAGAGCACAAAACGGGTCTTGCCCGCCGCCAGCGCCGGACGGCCATAGCCGCTCTGGATGCTGTTGAGCCGGGTGCCCGTGCGGGAGTACACCACGCAGCTGTCGCCGCCCAGCTCCACAAAGCCGCCCGTCATGGGCAGCACCTGGGTGGGCTCCATCACGCCGGTCTGCTGGGGCCAGCCGGGGCCCGGCATCAGGGCAATGCGGGTGGTGTCCACACAGTCCTTGACCAGCGCCACCGAGCTGCCCACCAGCCCGGTGGTAAACAGCACCACAGCCGTCAGCACCGCCACGATGAGCGCCGTGCGCCGCAGCCGCCGTGCCCGCACCCGGGCGCGGGCCTGCTCCAGATATTCGACCCGCCCGGCCGAAAGCGGCTCGTCACTCTCGGGGCGTTGGCCGCGATGGTTCTTTCTCATTTGGTTGTTCTCCTTGTCCTAAATGGCTTGCCCTCTCCGTCATTGCGATCGCAATGCCACCTCTCCCAAAGTGAGAGGCCTTGGCAATCCACGCAAACTTCATCTCTTTGCCAAGGGCTCCCCCTTTGGGGGAGCTGCCGAACAGCGTGAGGCTGAGAGGGCTGGCCACCTCTCAATCATACTCCACACTCTTCAAAAACAGTCCTTTGGCGGGCAGGGTGGGGCCCGCCTTGTGCCGGTCACGGCTGGCAAGGATGTCCGGGATGGCCTCGGGCTGCATCCGCCCGGCCCCTACTTCGCAGAGGGTCCCGGCCAGGATGCGCACCATGTTGTAGAGGTATCCATCCGCGGTGACGGTGATCTCTACTTCGTCCCCTTTGCGCTCCACTCCGCAGGCCGTGATGGTCCGCACCGTGTCACCGTGGGCGGCAGCGGAAGACCCCGCCGCGCACAGGGCCAGGAAATCGTGTTTGCCCACAAACCGCCGGGCCGCCATGTTCATTTTGGCCGTGTCCAGCCGCCGGGGCACCCGGGTATAATACTTCTCGTCAAACGGCGAGTCGATGGGGCTGTTGTGGATGCGGTAGAGATACGTTTTGGTGTGGGCCGCGTACCGGGCATGGAAATCCTCCGGCACCACCCGCGCCGCCAGCACCCGGATATCCGGCGGCAGGTGCTGGTTGAGGGCCAGCGGCAGCTTTTCCACCGGGATGCGGGTGTCGGCGTGGAAATTGAGCATAAAGCCCAGCGCGTGGACGCCCGCGTCGGTGCGGCTGCACCCCTTGATATCCGGGCGGCAGCCCAGCACGGCCTCCAGCCCATCCTGAAAGGTCTGGGCCACGCTCCGCCCGTTGGGCTGCACCTGAAAGCCGCAGTAGTTGGTGCCGTCGTAGGCAAGGGTCAGTAAATAGTTCATGGAACTCCTTCCGTCACGGCTTTGCCGTGCCACCTCCCTCAAAGAGGGAGGCTATAAGGCCCCCTCCTCGAGGGGGCTGTCGCCGCAGGCGACTGGGGGAGTTTTTAAAAATTCGGGAACACCAGTCTCGAGCTCAGGATCACCATAAAGCAGACGATGCACACCGCCAGATCGATATAATCCTGCCGGGTGCAGCGCAGCACCTTCAGGCGGGTGCGGCCATCACCGCCGCGGTAGCAGCGGCACTCCATGGCCATGGCCAGCTCATCGGCGCGGCGGAAGGCCGAAATGAACAGCGGGATGAGCACCGGCACCAGCGCCTTGACCCGGTCGGTCATCTTGCCGGTGTCCAGCTGCGCGCCGCGCGCCTTTTGTGCGTTCATGATCTTATCCGTCTCCTCGATGAGGGTGGGGATAAAGCGCAGCGCAATGCTCATCATCATGGCCAGCTCGTGCACCGGGAAGTGCAGCTTGCCCAAGGGCTTGAGCAGCTGCTCAATGGCATCGGTCAGCACGATGGGGCTGGTGGTGTAGGTAAGCAGACTGGTGCCCGCGATGAGCGCCATCACGCGCACCGCCATCAGCACTGCATAGCGCACGCCCTCGGCGTAGATGCTCAAGAACCAGAAATGCACCAGCGGGTCGCCCTCGCCGGAAACAAAGAAGAGGTTCAGCACCGCCGTGAACAGCACGATGGGCAGGATGGGCTTCAGGCTTTTGCCGATCATCTTGACCGGAATTTTTGCCACCTTGTACATAACTCCCAAAAAGAGGATGGACAAAGTAAGCCCCAAGGGGTTGGAGGCTGCAAACAGCAGCACGATATAAGCGACGGTCAGCACAAGCTTCAGTCTGGGGTCGAACCGGTGCACCAGACTGTTGCCCGGGAAGTGCTGACCGATGGTGATATCTCGCAGCATCAGACAGCACCCCCTTTCCGGGCAGCGCTGCGGGGCAGCACAAGGCTTTCCCCGGCATCGCGGCGGCGCTTGGCTTCCAGCAGGGTCTTGACCGCGTAAGGAATGGTGTACACGTCCGCCGGGACGTCCACCCCCATCTCCCGCAGCTTGAGGAAAATTTTTGTCACCTGGGGCACGCTCAGGCCCAGCTCCAGCAGCTCCGGAGCCCGGGCAAACACGTTCTCCACCGTATCGTACATAGCGATCTTCTTGTTGGACATCACCAGCACCCGGTTGGCGTACTTGGCAATGTCCTCCATGCTGTGGGAGACCAGCAGGACAGTGGTGCCCGTCTTTTTGTGGTACTCTTTCACCTCGCTCAAGATCTCATCCCGGCCCTCGGGGTCCAGGCCCGCGGCGGGCTCGTCCAGCACGAGGATGCGGGGCTTCATGGCCATGACGCCTGCCACGGCCACCCGGCGCTTCTGGCCGCCGGACAGCTCAAAGGGGCTGCGTTCCAAAAGGGCCTCGTCCAGGCCGACAAAGGCGGCAGCTTCGTGCACCCGCTTGTCGATCTCGGCCTCGTCCAGGCCCATGTTCTTGGGGCCAAAGGCGATATCTTTATAGCAGGTCTCCTCAAACAGCTGGTACTCCGGGTACTGGAACACCAGACCGGTGAGGAAACGGAAATCTCTTATTTTTTCGGGCTCGGCCCACAGGTCGCGGCCATCAATATAAATTTTGCCGCTGGTGGGCTTGTTCAGGCCGTTCATGTGGGTAATGAGGGTGCTCTTGCCGGAGCCGGTGGCCCCGATGATGCCCACAAAATCGCCCTCTTCCACGGTAAAGCTCACATCGTCCAGCGCGGTGACCGCATTGGGCATTCCGGGGTTATAGATATAGCTCAGGTGTTCTACCTTGATAATGTCTGCCATCGTTCACCCCTCCTCACTGCAGCAGCTCGTACAGAGCCTGTGCGCATTCGCCCGTGTCAATGATGCCCTCGGGCAGGTCGATGCCTGCCTTGACCAGCTCATCCCGCAGCTCGGCGGCCTGCGGCACGTCCAGGTGGAGGGAGCGGACTTTCTCGGTCTGGCTGAACACCTCTTTCGGGGTGCCTTCCAGGACCACTTTGCCCTTGCTCATCACCAGCACCCGGTCGGCCTTGGCAGCTTCTTCCATATAGTGGGTGATGGACACCACGGTGATGCCCATGTTCTTGTTGAGGTAGTGGATGGTCTGCATCACCTGCTCCCGGCCCCGGGGGTCCAGCATGGCGGTGGCTTCGTCCAGAATGAGGCAGTCCGGCCGCATGGCCACGACGCCTGCAATGGCAACGCGCTGCTTCTGGCCGCCGGAAAGGTGGTGGGGTGCCCGCTCCCGGAACTCGTAGATGCCCGCCATCTTCATGGCGTCGTCCACCCGGCGGCGCATCTCCTCGGGCGGAACGCCCAGGTTCTCCAGCGCGAAGGCCACGTCTTCTTCCACCACCGTGGCAACGATCTGGTTGTCCGGGTTCTGGAACACCATGCCCACGGTCTGGCGGATGTCGTAAATTTTGCTCTCGTCGGCGGTGTCCATCCCCTCCACCAGCACAGTGCCTGCCTCCGGCAGGAGGATGGCGTTGAACTGTTTGGCCAGGGTGGATTTGCCGCAGCCGTTGGCACCCAGCACGGCGACGAACTCGCCCCGCTTGACGCTGGCCGAGACCCCGTCCAGCGCGTAGACGGGCTGCTCCGGGTCATAGCGGAACTTTAAATTTTCTGCTGTTAAAATCGTATCACTCATTTGTGTTCTCTTTCTGGTGGTGCGCCCCTCTCAAAGAGGCTGTACCCCATTCTTAGATTATTTTATAAACTCCCCCAGCCGCCTGCGGCGGCAGCCCCCTCAAAGAGGGAGCCTTTTGGATTTCTGCCGTCAGAAAGCCTCCCTCACTGAGGGAGGTGGCATCGCGCAGCGATGACGGAAGGAGTATTTACTCTTCCCAGATGGCCGTCGCGCCGCAGGGCACCACGCCGCCGGTGGCCGAGACGGGCAGGCCGATCTCGTCACAGCTGGTCTGCCCGCCAAAACGGGGCACCAGCGTGGTCTTGAGCATGTACTCCATCACGGCGGGCGACAGGCCCGTGGTGTAGCTGTTGACGGCAAAGAAGAGCGGCTTGTCGCTCAGCACTTCCTCGCACTGGCTGATGAGGTCATAGATGCAGTCTTCCAGCTTCCAGATCTCGCCGCCGGGGCCGCGGCCATAGCTGGGCGGGTCCATGATGATGCCGTCATAGGTGTTGCCCCGGCGCTTTTCCCGGGCCACGAACTTGGCACAGTCGTCCACCAGCCAGCGGATGGGCCGGTCGGCCAGGCCGCTGGCGGCGGCGTTGTCCTTGCCCCAGGCCACGATGCCCTTGGAGGCATCCACATGGCAGACGGTAGCACCCGCCGCCGCGCAGGCCAGCGTGGCACCGCCGGTGTAGCCAAACAGGTTCAGCACTTTTACCGGGCGTCCAGCAGCACGGATCTTTTGGGCGTACCAGGCCCAGTTGACGGCCTGCTCCGGGAAGACGCCGGTGTGCTTGAAGCCGGTGGGGCTCACGATGAGGGTCAGCTTCTCCTCTCCCTCGCCGCAGCTGATCTTCCATTTTTCGGGCAGCCGACGGCGGTACTCCCACTCGCCGCCGCCCTGGTTGGAGCGGTGGTACACGGCGTCCGCCTTGGCCCACAGGGGGCTCTGCCGGGGCGTTTTCCACACCACCTGCGGGTCCGGCCGGATGAGGATGGTCTCCCCCCATCGCTCCAGCCGGTTGCCGCCGGTAGCATCCAGCAGCTCATAATCTTTCCAGGTATCTGCAGGGCGCATAGCGTTCTCCTTTTTACTGTTTCAGAATTCGTTTGTTGATCTTTTCCACGATCCGGTCTGCACAGCGGTGGATGGCCTCCAGGTCCTGGCCCTCGACCATGACACGGATCTTGGGCTCGGTGCCGGACACACGGACCAGCACGCGGCCCATGCCCATCAGCTTCTGCTGCTCGTTCTCAATAAAGCCCGCCAGCACTTCGTCCTCTTTATAGGCGGCTTTCTGGGCGGCGTTGGCCGTCACGTTGACCAATACCTGCGGGTACTGGGCGTAAACGCTGTTCAGCTCGCTCATCTTCTTGCCGCTCTCGGCCAGCAGCTTGAGCAGCTTGCCCGCCGTCAGCTCACCGTCGCCGGTGGTGGCGTGGTGGAGCAGGATGACATGGCCGCTCTGCTCGCCGCCGATGGCGTAGCCGTTCTCGCGCATGTTTTCCAGCACATAGCGGTCGCCCACGGCGGTCTTCTCGGTGTGGATGCCCTGGCTCTCCATATACTTGATGAAGCCCAGATTGGACATGACCGTCACCACAGCGGTATCGCCGTCCAGACGGCCCTTTTCTTTCATGCTCACGGCCAGCAGGGCAATGACCTTGTCGCCGTCGATCTCATGGCCCAGCTCATCGCAGGCCAGGCAGCGGTCCGCGTCGCCGTCAAAGGCAATGCCGCAGTCAAAGCCGCCCTCCACAACTGCCTTTTCCAGATTGTCCAGATGGGTGCTGCCCACGTCCTTGTTGATGTTGGCACCGTCCGGCGTGATGCCAATGAACGTGCACTTGGCGCCCAGCCGGGGAAACAGCTTCTGTGCCACAGCGGCAGAAGCGCCGTTGGCGCAGTCGATGCAGATGTTCAGGCCGGACAGATCGCCGTTGACCGACTCATACAGGTGGTCCACATAGTCCTGCAGACCGTCCGCCCGGACAGACACCCGGCCCACGGAGGCTCCGGTCGCCAGCGGGATGTCGGCACAGTCATTGTCAATGTGCTTCTCGATCTCATTTTCCACATCATCCGGCAGCTTGTAGCCGGTGCCGGCAAAAATCTTGATGCCGTTGAATTCCATCGGGTTGTGGGAGGCCGAGATGACAACACCGGCATCCGCGTTGTATTTCTTGACCAGATAGGCCACAGCGGGGGTGGGCAGCACGCCCAGGCTCTCCACGTCCGCGCCCACGCTGCACAGGCCGGCGGTCAGGGCCGCTTCCAGCATATCGCCAGACTGGCGGGTATCCTTGCCGATGAGGATGCGGGGGCGGTGGCCGGTGCTGCCCGTCAGGACAGCAGCAGCGCCGCGGCCGATCTTCATGGCCATCTCACAGGTCAGGTCCGCGCCCGCCACACCGCGGACGCCATCCGTTCCAAAATATTTTCCCATAATCAGTACCTCCATATTTTAAAGCACATTCCCTCTCCGTCCTATTCTTGGCTCCCCCTCCGAAAGACTCCCTCCGGCCGGAGGGAGATGTCGCAACGCGACAGAGGGAGGATAAGCTGGCGCGAAGCGCCTGAGAGGGCGAGTCGGTTAAAACAAGCTCTGTTGTCCGTTGTCCTCCGGGCTGCCCGTTTCCGGGGCCTTGAGGCCCAGGTGCTCGTAGGCCAGCCGCGTGGCGCAGCGGCCCCGGGGCGTCCGGGTCAAAAAGCCCATCTGCATCAGGTAGGGCTCGCAGAGATCTTCCAGCGTGACGGCCTCTTCGCCCAGAGCCGCTGCCAGCGTTTCCAGGCCCACCGGGCCGCCGTTGTACATCTCAATGATGGCGCGCAGCAGGCTGCGGTCCAGCTCATCGAGGCCCAGGGCGTCCACGTCCATCCGCTTGAGGCCCATGAGGGAGACATCCCGGTCAATGACGCCGTCTCCCAGCACCGTGGCAAAATCGCGGATACGCTTCAAAAAGCGGTTGGCCACACGAGGCGTGCCCCGGCTGCACTTGGCCAGCTCGTAAGCACCCTCCGGGGTGATGGGCTGGTCGAGGATGCCCGCCGAGCGCTGGATGATGCGGGAAAGCTCATCCGGGCTGTAGAGTTCCAGCTTGAGCAGCACGCCGAAACGGTCCCGCAGAGGACCGGTGATCTGGCCCGCCCGGGTGGTGGCACCCACCAGCGTGAACCGGGGCAGGTTGATCCGGATGCTCTGGGCGCTGGGGCCCTTACCGATCATGATGTCCAGCGCATAGTCCTCCAGTGCCGGGTAAAGCACCTCTTCCACCTGCCGGGAGAGGCGGTGGATCTCGTCGATGAAGAGGACGTCGCCCTCCTGTAAATTGGTCAGCAGGGCGGCCAGGTCGCCGGGCTTCTCAATGGCCGGGCCGCTGGTGATGCGGATCTGCACTCCCATCTCGTTGGCAATGATGCCCGCCAGTGTCGTCTTGCCCAGGCCCGGAGGGCCGTAGAGCAGGATGTGATCCATGGGCTCGCCCCGCCGCTTGGCGGCTTCCAGATAAATTTTCAGGTTCTGCTTGACCTTTTCCTGCCCGATGTAGTCTTCCAGATGCTGGGGGCGGAGGCTGTTTTCTTCGTTGTCCGCCACCGTCAGCCCGGGCTGCATCATTTTTGCGCCGTACAGCGCGGTTTCGTCCTGCATTGCTTACCTCCTGCCTGCCATACCCCGGAGTGCCAGCTTGATGATCTCCTCCACGGGCAGTGTCGCATCGATCTTCGAAACGGCCATGGCGGCCTCGCTCTGGCTGTACCCCAGCGAGACCAGCGCGGCAATGGCCTGCCCGGCCCCCTGCGCGGCGGGCGCTGTAGAAGTGGCTCCGGCCACGTCTTCCAGGCTGATGCCGTCCACAAAGCCCTTGGCTACCTTGTCTTTCAGTTCCAGCACAATGCGCTGGGCCAGCTTGGGCCCCACACCGGAAGCCGCCTTGAACGCCTTGTGGTCGCCTGCCGAGATGGCCAGCGCCACCCGGTCCGGCTCCATCACGCTCAGGATGGCAAGGCCCACCTTGGGGCCCACGCCCGAAACAGCGGTCAGCATCTCAAAGCAGGCCTGCTGCTCCTCGGTGGCAAAGCCGTAGAGGCTGACATCGTTCTCCGTCACGCTCATCACAGTGTACAGGGTCGTTTCTTTTCCCACGCCGGGCAGCGCCCCGGCCACGCTGGCCGGGCACTGGGCGTAGTAGCCCACCCCGCCGCAGCTGACCACCACCGCGTTCATGGTCTTTTTGATGATTTTTCCGGTTAAGCAATAAATCATAAAGTGTTTTCCCTTTTCGGTCAGCTTCTCCCCTGTCCAACCTCTCCGTCATTGCTTCGCAATGCCACCTCCCCTAGTAGGGGAGGCCTTGGCATAGCGGGTAGCTCTTCCTCTTCGCCAGAGGCTCCCCTACTAGGGGAGCTGTCGAACGAAGTGAGACTGAGAGGTTGTACAAAGGGAAACCTTCCCTTATACACGAATCATAACAATTAAATCGGCCCGACGCCCCGCCGCACGAAACGGTTGAGCTGGTTGCCGTTGGTGTGGCAGAACGTAATGGCCATGGCCAGCGCGTCAGCGGTGTCGTCGGGCTTGGGGACGGCAGGCAGGTGGAGCAGCACCCGGGTCATCTCCTGCACCTGCTTTTTCACGGCCTTGCCGTAGCCTGTCACCGCCTGTTTGACCTGCATGGGGGTGTACTCGTAAATGGGCAGTCCCGCCTGCGCCGCCGCCAGCAAAATGACGCCGCGCGCCTCGGCCACGCCGATGACCGTGGTCTGGTTGTGCTGGTAGAACAGCTTTTCGATGGCCAGCACCTCGGGCTGCGTCCGCTCGATGACCTCTTTGATGCCCGCGTACACCTCGTCCAGCCGCCGTTCAAACGGCACACCCGCGTCGGTGCACACCGCGCCAAAATCCACCGGAGCAAAGCGGTTTCCCGCGTAATCCAGAACGCCCCAGCCCACGATGGCGTAGCCCGGGTCGATGCCCAATACTCTCATCCTGCGATACCTTTCCTATTGTAATCATCTTATTATAGCACAGCCGGTAAAAAGGGGCAACGGAAAACCGATGAACTCCCAAAATGCGCCAGCGCCGCCCCCGTTTCACAGCGTGCAGCCACTGGCCGGCAGAAATATTTTTACGATTTTGCAAAAAAGTATTGCTTTTTGCCCGGAGCTGTGGTATCATAACTGAGCTGACCTCAGCAAAACAGAATATGGACGGTTAGCTCAGCTGGTAGAGCATCTGCTTGACGTGCAGGAGGTCACAGGTTCGAGTCCTGTACCGTCCACCATACAGTTCGTACTCGAACCCGATTCTTTATGAAAAAGGGTTTGGGTACGTTTTTTGTTTATCGGAGGTTCTGCGGAAGGACTACTCGGAACGGTAAA